>Ga0182024_10002251_pt1 | contig 48354 bp, 49 predicted proteins | sample P32metaG_FD_120480 | JGI IMG/M metagenome (GOLD analysis project Ga0182024, IMG submission 120480) | Permafrost microbial communities from Stordalen Mire, Sweden - P3-2 metaG (Illumina Assembly) | ecosystem: Environmental > Terrestrial > Soil > Wetlands > Permafrost | place: Sweden: Stordalen...
GCGGCGGCGCTTGTTGCCGAGGCTTTTTTCCATCTGCACCCAGAACTGGCGGGCGTCAATCAACTGCACCTTGCCCTTGCGGGATTTTTCCTTCCGGTTGGTGAGCACCCACAGGTAGGTGGAAATGCCGGTGTTGTAAAACAGTTGCTCCGGCAGGGCGACGATGGTTTCCAGCCAATCGTTTTCAATAATCCAGCGGCGAATGTCACTCTCACCGCCGCCGGCATCGCCGGTGAAAAGGGGCGAGCCGTTGAAAACGATGGCGAGGCGGCTGCCGCCGTCCTGCGGGGCGCGCATCTTGGCCAGCATGTGCTGGAGAAATAAAAGCGCGCCGTCGTTCACGCGCGGCGTGCCCGCGCCGAACCGCCCGCTGAATCCGAGCGTGTCGCGTTCCTGCTCGATGTAGCGCTGTTGCTGTTTCCACTCCACGCCGAAAGGCGGATTGGCGAGCATGTAATCGAACGTCCATTTTTTCCCGTCGCCCGTCCGGTCGAAACCGTCCTTGGTAAACGTGTCGCCCAAAATGATGGCGTCGGCATCTTCGCCCTTGATGAGCATGTCGGATTTGCAAACCGCCCAGGCTTCGTCGTTCCAGTCCTGACCGAAAAGCTTGGGCTGGGCGTCGGCATTGAGATCGCGGATGTATTTTTCCGCGACGGACAACATGCCGCCCGTGCCGCAAGCAGGATCATAAATGGTTTTGACAACATGACTGCGGGCGAGGTCTTTCTCCGGCGCGAGCAGGAGGTTGACCATGAGCTTGATGACTTCGCGCGGGGTGAAATGTTCCCCGGCCTCCTCGTTGGATTGTTCCGCGCCGATCCGAATCAATTCCTCGAAGGCGTAACCCATCTGGATGTTGTCCACTTTGTCCGGTGAAAGATCAATGGCGGCAAAGCGTTTGATGACGAGGTAAAGCAGGTCTTTTTCGGCCATCTTCGCGATTTGCGTCCCGAAATCAAAACGCTCCATGATGGCCCGGACATTGGGCGAAAAACCATTGATGTAGCTGTTGAGATTCGGTGCGAGCTGGTTCGGGTCGTCGAGCAGACCATTGAGGCCGCTGCCTTCCGCCGGCTTGCCGAGGGTAAATTTGGAAAGATTGTAAAAGGCGTGGCCGGTGATGGAGCACAGCTTGTGGCGGATGATGTTTTCCGGCTTGGCCTTGATGGCGGCGTGCTCCTTGAGCACGGCGGCTTTGGTCGGCTCAAGAATGCAATCGAACCGACGCAACACCGTGAGCGGCAGGATGACCTTGCGGTATTCATTCCGTTTGTAGGGTCCCCGGAGCAGATTACAAATGCTCCAAATGAAACTTGCCAGTTGTGTATGATTTTCAGCAGCCATGTAGATTGGTAAACATCGTAGGCAAAACAAAAATCGAGGCAAGGCAAGACATGGACCAAACGCGGTTTAGGATCGGTCTTGGCCGTGGATAAAACATGAAAAGGACGATTGTTTTTTACCGTTACCAAAATTCGACATCATCAACTTGCGGGGTGACTTGCGGGGTGACTTGCGGGGCAACTGCCGGTTTGGGTCTCCGCAGCCAACGGTGGTCAAGCCTGAATCCCCAAAACTCCGGCCAGCAATCCCGGCGCAAAAGCCTAACCAGCCACGTCTTTGGCTCGCCTGCGCCTGTCAACGGTGGAGCCGCAAACCGAACCACCGGCGCGCAGCGCCAGACACATTTTTTCGGACAACCTTGACAGGCGCAGACGAGCCATATACTGGACGAGGCGAGCGCGCCGGAATCCACCCCGTGCGAATAGTTTTTTAGTTACATTTCCAAACCAGAGGATTTGTTGACACACCTGCCGCTGTGCCGAATAGTTCCAATTTTACAATCAGTGATTGGATAATCTGAATTCGCCAGTCGCTGATTGACGAATTCATCACCTGGCCTATTTATGTGAATTGTCTGGCTTCGGTCTGAAGTCGGCGAGCGGGACAAGTGGAGCGGAGGACGGAGAGGAGCGTTTAGCGAATCGGAGCCGGAGCGCAACGCCCGCCGCCGAGCGCAGACGGAAGCCCGCCACTCTTGTTGCTATCCTGAAAATGCAAGCTCGTGACGAGCGCGCGGCTTGTGAAGCGCAGCGGAACAATCCGCGCGTTGGTCACGGCGGGCAACAGTTTTTCTACCACTTGGAACTCCTGCGAACGCAGCGGCGTAAAGTTCTGCGACCGCCTTGCTGACGGTGCTTAGATCAAACGTCGTCATAATTCGGAATGATTTGAATGTAAACCTGGAAACTGGCCGGCACCGATCTGGACGGGACGCGGCCGTGCCGCGAACAGTTTCTTGCCAGTTGGAGTTCGTGGACAATCCGCGTTTGCGGCGAGTTTGCGGGTGCGGAAAGTTCATGACTGCGAACTGTCTGCGGACAATCTGCGACCGCTGCCGAGGCGTGTTCATGGACAATTGACGCCATTGCCAGTTCGTGAATACGGACTGTTTGTGACCTTGATTGTTGGCGTGGACAGGACGCGGATACGGACTGTTTGCGGACACGGCCAGTTTGAGTCCGTGTCCGGCATTTAACCAGTTCTTGACCGTGGCCATGCCGCGTTTGCGGCCATGAGCGATACATATTGCGAAGCCGTTCCGCGCCACCACAGCGACCAATTCGCGGACACGAAAACCTGCCTCCCGGCAGGGGTAGGGCGTGCCTTGTCTTAAACATGATGAGAAACACACTGCCTCTCCTGTTGCAACAACTCGTCGCGCCAGTCCTTCAGTTGCGTGGCGACGGCTTCGATGCGGCTGGTTTGTTCAATCGCCCCCGCTTCGATGCGCCCGGCGTAGTGAGCACCGAGTGATGGCACTTTTGTTCGAGTGAATTGCGCCATTCAGGGCGCAATCGAAAATTGGTCTGCCCCAGTTGAGATTTGGACAGTTGAAAAGGCCAAATAAACCTATGCAAATGAACCAAAATCCATCTTTTCCTGCCACGCCTGCCGGCTCGTCTCGACGTGAATCAGGCAGCTGATATTCTTGGGTTTTTGCCGTATGAAATCCCATTTTTGCTAAAAGCGGGACTGCCTAAACCCTTGGGAAAGTCGGCTCCCAACGGTCACAAGTTTTTTCGGCTGCGAAAATTTCGGCCTAGTGGGTGCTGGCATGGGCTTGGGCTTTTTCATGAAAATATTGGATCGTGGCCTGAAGCCCTGCCTGAAGACTGGCTGTGGGCGCAAAACCCGCCGCGTGCAGTTTGTCCACTGAGGCCAGCGAATGTTTCACGTCGCCGGGCCGGGCGGCGGAATGAACAATTTCCGAACGCGAACCGGTGAGCCGGCAGATGGTCGTGGCCAGTTCCTTGATGGTGATGCGCTGGCCGTAGGCCACATTGAACACGTCCGTCGCCGGGGATTGCGTGGCAAAAAACACGTTGGCGGCCACGATGTCTTTCACAAAAATAAAATCCCGCGTCTGCTCGCCGTCGCCGTGAATCGTGATCGGCTCGTTTCTCATCGCGCGGTCAATGAAGATCGGCACGGCGGCGGCATACTGGCTTTTCGGATCCTGCCGCGGGCCGAAGACATTGAAATAGCGCAAGCAAGCGGTGGGCAACCGGCCTTCGTCGGCAAACAGCTTGCAGTAAAATTCGCCGTCGAGCTTGGTGATGGCGTAGGGACTCTTCGGCTCCGGCAGCATCGTTTCGATTTTCGGCACGACCGGATTGTCGCCATAAATCGCCGCGGACGTGCTGAACACCAGTTTTTTCACACCAGCTCTCGCCGCCTCCTCCAGCACGATGAGCGTGCCGGTGGTGTTGAGTTCGTTGCACTCAACCGGCTTGGCCATGGACTCCGGCACGCTGATCATCGCCGCCAGATGGAAAACATAATCCACGCCCTGCATCGCGCGCCGGACGGCATCCCGATCCAAAATCGAAGCCTCCATAAACTCGTTTGGAAACGCCGCCAGATTGCGCCGGAACCCGGAACGCAGATTGTCCAGAACACGCACCTCCGCCTTCCCCTGGAAATGCCCGACGATATGGCTGCCTATGAAGCCCGCGCCGCCGGTGACGAGAATTTTCATCGCAGTTCCCCCGCCAGTTCGGCCACCGTTTCCTCTGGAAGCGCGATGGATGCCACCAGCTCATTCATGGCGTCTTCCTGGCTGGCGATGGACTCGACGAGTTTGAATTGTGTGCGGCAGCGGTCCAGATTGTGGCCGTCGCGATGCACCTTGAAATAAGTGTCGCCCGACAGAAAGTCCGTGAGGAAACGCAGGCCGATTTCAAAGGTGATGAGTTTGCCGGAGAAGGCGAGCAGCCGCTTTTCATCCTTCGTCAGGAACCCGCCGGCGCTTGAAAGATAGCCGCGCACTAGGCCTTCAAACATGGGAAACTGCATCGTGACCCTGGACAAGTCGCGTTCGTCCTCCTTTACCGGACTGGTCGTGGTGCGCACCATGTCGCCAAAATCGTAGAGCGCCAGGCCGGGCATCACCGTGTCGAGGTCAATCACGCAGATTCCCTGGCCCGTTTCATCGTCCAGCATCACGTTGTTGAACTTGGTGTCGTTGTGGGTGACGCGTTCGGGCAGGTTGGCCTCCATCAGGACGCTGGTGATTGATTTGTGGCGCAGCGCAAATTCAATCTCCGGCTTCGCCAGCACCGCACGGTTGAACGCATCCGCCGCGACGGCCTTTTCCAGTGCGAGAAAGCGTTTCGGCGTGTGATGAAAATCGGGGATCGTGTCATGCAAGCGCGGGGCCGGCAGGTTGGCGAGCATTTTCTGAAACAGTCCGAACGCCTTCGCCGCCTCAAAGGCCTGCGCCGGGGACTCGACCGCGTCATAGGTGCGCGCCTGCTCGATGAACAGATACGCCCGCCAGCAGTTGCCCGCCGCGTCGTGATGGAAGGGTTTGCCGTCCCGCGCGGAAATCAGCGTCAGCGAACGGCGGCTCGCATCACTCGCCCCGGCGAACTTGCCGCCGAGATGCCGGGTGACCCGCGCAATGTTTCCCATCAGGGCGACCGGGTTTTTGAAGACGACATGATTGATGCGCTGGAAAATATAGCGCACCTGCTGCCCGGCCTGATTGAAGACCACGCAATAGGTGTCGTTGATGTGGCCGCTGCCATACGGCTCGGCGCTCAAAAATTCGCCAGGAATTTCAAATTGCCGAACCACCGTGCGAACGTCGTGTTTAGTTTTCATAGCCAAAGTTTTTCGGAATATTCGCCGTTGCGAATGAGCTGGTTGATGCCTCCGACATAGAACTCCGTCTTTTCATCCGCGCCGTGCAACCTCAAGAAATCGAGGAAGCGGTGAAAATCCGGCCGCGGCTCGCACCGGATTTCCGCCAGTAGGCCCGGCAACGTGACAATAGATGTTTCGGCGATTTGCATTTGTTCAATTCTAAAACTGCTGCCACTCCGGTTTGTTCGCATACACCCAGCGGTAATAGTCCGAGCGCTTTAAATTCGCCGCGGCCGCCGCATCCAGACAAACCTTGACGTTGGGATGCAGTTGCAAAATAGAAGCCGGATTGATCGCCGCCAACGGGCCTTCGACAGCGGCCGCAATCGCCCGCGCTTTTTTGGCGCTGAAAGCCAGCAGCACGCATTGCCGCGCCTCCATGATCGTGCCCAGGCCCATCGTGATGACGTGATGCGGCACCTGGTCCGCGCTGCCGAAAAAGCGGGCGTTGTCCTTGTGGGTTTGCCGGGTCAAGGTCTTGATGCGAGTGCGCGAGGCGAGCGAGGACGTTGGTTCGTTGAATCCGACGTGGCCGTCGGTGCCGATGCCCAGAAGCTGCAAATCTATCCCGCCGGCCGCGCGGATCTGTTTTTCATACTTCGCGCAGAATCGGGGAATGTCGCGGGTCATGCCGTCCGGGATATGCACGTTTTTTTTGGCAATGTTCACATGCCGGAAAAGATTTTCCCACATGAAGCTGTGATAAGATTGCGCATGGGTCGGCGGCAGGTTCACATATTCGTCCAGGTTGAACGTCGTCACCTTGCGCCAGTCCAGTTTCATCGCAATCAACTCGCGGTAAAGCAGCAGCGGCGTGCTGCCGGTGGCGAGACCGAGGACGGCGTCGGGCTTCGCCCGCAACAGGCTTGCGATCATGCGGGCCGCGACGCTGGTCGCGGCTTCGGCGGTGGGTTGGATGATGACTTCCATATCAAAGGTAACCAAAGCGATCGCCGAATTTCTTGCAGACATCAGCCCTGAACCGGTCAATGAAACCACACACATAGTCCAGAACATCACTGGGGTCATCCTTGGTCAGGGGCGTGAGATCAATGCCGAAGATGACTTGGTTAGCCATATCGGTGGCGTGCGACTCAAAGAAGGTCGCGTTTGCTGACCGCCGGCCATAAGTAGCCAGGTCGTAGCGCTTGCCCCCGGTGATTTGCGAATCAAACACCCCGTTCAAGGCGGCCGCCAGATTGTCATGCCCGCTCACATCCATCACGACCTTCTCCTCGTCTGGCAACCAGTCGAGATTGCGCCAGACTTCGCAGCCGATGACCCGCTTCGGAAGTTTGCCGGGCAACATTTCGCGCATCGCCTGCAATGCAGCCACCACCACGGCGATGTGGGTGTCGTGTTTGTCCGCTGGATTGTGGGTGTAAACCACTTCAGGCTGGGCCGCATTGAGGATACGACACAGGTCGTTTTTCAAATACTGGTCGTCCCAGCGTTTGATCATTTGGCTCGGATAATCCAACTGGATCATGACGCCATATTGACCAATGGTTGCTGCGGTATTCTGCTCCTGCCGCCGGATCTTCATCATCTGCGCATCGGTGTATTTGGCATACGGGCCGGTGCGGGAGCTGCCAGAGCCGTTGGTGCAGGTAACACCGCCAAACCATTTATCATTGCGTCCAAAGCATTCAAGAATGCCATGGAACGCCATGAACTCCAGATCATCCTGATGCGCACCGATGCCAAGATGCGTAATCCTCTTCAACGCCTCTTTCTCCGGCTTTTGATCGGGAATGAATATTTCCGCCGTCGGGTTGTATAGTTCCATATGGCTATTTCTTTAGTTCTGGCAGGCTGGCGGCTGCCACCGCCTGGCCGACGCGCCGCGATTTTTCGTCCGGCATATGCAGCGCGATCTTCTTCGCCACCGCCGGAAATTCCTGGTTCAAGACTTCGCGTGCCTTGGCCAGCACGATGTCGCCGCCCTTGCCCGTCGTCACGCGGCCCAAGATCAAGGTATGATTAAAATCATAAAAATCCGCATAGTGCGCCAGCGTGTAGCCAAGATAAACGCCAATCGTCTCGTAAATCTTGGCGGCGCGCAAATCGCCCTTGACCATCAGCGCCTGAACTTCCTTGAGGCGCTCCGGCATGCCCATTTTTTCCGGCAATTTGATTTTTGCGGCGGGCAGCAGCTTGTTGACCGCCTGCTGTGAAAAATAAAGCGCGCCCACGCCACGGTCGCCGGACCATTCATCGGCGGCGGCGGCGGGATTGTAATCCACCGGTGCAAACGCCAGTTCATTCAGCCAGCCTAAGATGCGGCCCTGTTTGTCCATGAAGCCCGTTGCCTCGCTCGAACCCATGGCGATGCCGAGCATCCCTTTTTTGCGAAGCGATAGCGCACCGGCCAATGCGGTTACGTCGCCATCGTTCATCACCACGACCGGCACGTTCCATTCTTTCTGGATGCGTTTGAAAATGCGCGCCGCCTTCAGAAAATCCTTCTTTGGAACCGCGCGCAGGAGCGAGGCCACGCGGATTTCACTGTCCACAATCACGCCGGCGGAACTGCCGCCAATGGCGTCCACGCGCGGCAGATGCGCCGCCGCGCGATGCAGCGCGGCGGAAATGTGGTGATAATGATACTCGGGATTTGACTGCGACTTCGGGTTCCACGGAGTTTCCTCGGTGAAAATCGCCTCGCCGTCCACAACCGCCGAAACTTTGTAATCGCTCGCTCCCAGATCAAAACCGATGCGGCACCCTTTGAGATGGCCGCCGGCCGCGACCTGCATTTCCCGGTTGGCGGGAACTTTTTCCGGCGTGGTCAGGACGACTTGAAATTGCTGGCCGTAGGCAAGCGACATCATTTCGCAATCAAACTTCCGCGCGCCGCGCGCCGAATAGGTTTTGCGGATGAATTCGCCGATGGACTTTAGTCCGCCAAAGTGCAGCTTCCAGCCGCCACGCGACCAGAGCAGAAATTTCACGATCCGCTCCACATACAACAGCGTCGCGGCGTCGGGCTGGGCAGACACCACGGTTTCATAGCGGGACAGCAGCCCATTTTCACGTTCGAGACCGAGCACGAGCGGCACGCCCCGGCCCGATGACCGGACGGCGGCGCGGTAACTGTGATTGAACCTGACGGCGGGTTGAAACCCCGGATCCAGCGGCGCAACTATGTTTGGTTGGGATGACATGTTCGCAAATTTTAATGCTTCCCGCCTTCAAAGTGTTCCTCGATTTCTTCGAGCGTCTTGCCTTTCGTCTCCGGCAGGAAGAACGTGGCGGTGATGAAATAGACCACCGTGCAGCCGGCGAACACAAAGAACAACGTGCCGTAGCCGTATTTGCCGACGGTCGGCAGGAACACGGCGGCGATGGTCGTTGAGACCGCCTGATTGATCAGCAACGCCACGCTCATGCCGTTGGAGCGGATGCGGGTGGGCATCAGCTCGGAAAGCGCCAGCCAGACGCAGACACCCGGCCCGAGCGCGAAAAACGCCATGAAGGAAAACGTGCAGAACGCGACGAGCCAGCCGTTCCGTTCGGAAGGCACGGTGCTGATCAGCGCGTTGTCAATTTTGAGCGGCGCCGTGGCGGCAGCGTCCAGGTTTGCAAACGGGTTTTGGAAGAACGCTGCGACCTTGTTCGGCGGCAGGCAGCCGGCGCGGGAAATTTGCACCGGCGTCTGGTCCGCATCGTTCGAGCGCTTGACGGCAGTGGCCGCGTGGAAATCGCCGTAGGAATAAATGATCACGAGATTTTTTGGCTGCGACGCATCGGCTGCATCACCAACTCCACCCAACAGGCTGGCGGCGTTCGTCTCGTCGAATGGCAGCGAAAGTTTCTGGTCAGCAGTGACCATGGCCTGAACGGCAGCCTTCACATCTACGCGGGACTTTTCCGCGTTGTGAAAGAGCAATCCTGCCCCAATCAGCGAGACGATGATGCCGGCGCTGCCGAACGTGAGCAGGAACTTGCGGCCCTTCTTGTCCACCAGCATCACCCCGAAAATGGTGAAGACGAAGTTGACCGTCGTCAGGATGACGTAGCCCCAATGTGATTGCAGGTCGGACAGCCCGGCCTGAAACAGGATCGTCGGATTATAGCCGATGACCGAGTTCACCCCCGTGGCCTGGTTGCACGCGAGAATTACGCAGGCCAGCACAAAAGGAATCACATATTTGCGACGCAACAGCGATTCTTTGATCTGTTCGCCAGCGGAAGAAGTCCTGGCCATTTCAGCGGCGGCGGTGGCTTGCATTTCCCGCAATTCAATCTGCGCCTGTTCGTTGCTGCGCGAACGCAGCAGGGCGGCGAGCGCGGCGTCTTTGCGGCCTCGACGAAACAGCCAGCGCGGCGATTCAGCCACGATGAAACTGCCAATGACAAACAGGATTCCCGGCGGCAGCGATACCCAGAAAATGCTGCGCCAGGCGTGATCTTGGAATTCAAACAGCTTCTGCGGGTCGTGCAATGCCTTTACCGCGTCCACTTGATAGCTGAAATACATCGCAATGAGTGCCGCTGCCACGATGCCGAGCGTGAGCAGCCATTGAAAAATGCCCGTGCCCTTGCCACGATTGGACGCCCCGAGGCATTCGGCCAGATACAACGGGATGACCACGCCGATCAAGCCGCCACTGATGCCTTGGAGCAACCGTCCAAAAACCAATGGCCAGTAACCATGAGCCAGCGCGATCATGGGGATGCTGATGACGAAAAGAATACCGCTGGCAGCCATCAGTTTTTTCCGGCCCAGCCAATCCGCCAGCATGCCGGCGAACAGGGTCGAGATCACGCTGCCCAACAGCACGGCGGCGACGATGAAGGAAAGCTGCCCGGCGTTGAGCGTCAGGCCCGTCGCCGCATCCTTGAATGTCGCTTCCAGATACGGCAACGCCCCGGCGATGATCCCCACGTCCACGCCGTAAAGCAATCCGCCCAGACCCGCCACCAACAGCAGAAAACGATTGTAGCCGGCCCGGCCCTTTGGTAGAGCGGCCTGGTCTGTCACCGCAGATTTTTTCAGATCGTCAGTCATTCAATTAAATACGCAGGAAAATTTTCCGCCGATACACCACCACAGGATCAAAACGAACAAGGAGCAGCCGATCCACGAGGAGTGACTAAACTCGTGACCCCAAAAAGTCCAAAACCCGTTTCCCGACAAACTTTTGGCAACTCCAGGGATATCCATGGCTTCAGTTAACATCAGAAGTATGACGAATCCGTGAAAGGCGTCAATCGAGCCAACCCGATTTACCAACCTTTTGACGGGCGTGGCAATCGAAGCGATTGGTTCCAGTTCAAGGGTGGCGGCGTTCATTTTGCGTTTGTTTCTTCCAACACGAGCACCTCAAATGGTTGCAAAGCCAGCCTGGCCGGCTGACCGCTTTCCAGCGTGATTGCCACTTCCTGGCGATCCTTTTTCCAAGGACTCCGCATGACAAATTTTCCTGGTGCGCCGGATGGCAGTTCAAAGAGTTTGGCGGCATCCGCCGTGAAATTCGCCGGTTGGTCTGTAGGATTGCGCAGCACCAGAACGGCTTTACGCGGGGACCAGGAGGCCCAGCCGTAAACGTCGCCCTTGCTCGGATCGCCACCGATCCAATGCGTGTCCACCAGCACATCGGCATTCCGGCGGGACCATTTCGCAGCTTCAGCCAGGTCGTCCCAGTTCTGTTTGTCCAGCAGCGCAGGCGTGATATACATTTCCTGCAATTGGGTGCCATTGCCAAAAAACTCATGCGCCTGATCGGCAAAGTCCGCATCGCTCATGTTGGTCAGATGGCTCGCGTTCTTGGCATAAATGATGCCGTGCAGCATCAGGGAATTGAGTGGATAGAGCGGCGCCTTGGTGACCACGTTGTCGTAGGTTTGCGCGTCGCGATACGACATCCACTGCTGGCACCAGGAACCCTGGCCCTGAAAGTCATGATCAGTCCCGCCGCGCCAGGTGGAGTCCACATATAGCAGCCAGAACGGCGACGGCCAGGTGCCGGTGGTCTGGTTGATGTAAATGTCCGGTTTGGCAGCGCGCAAATCTTCGACCAGTCGCAACATCGCATCGCCATCGCGCGTGAGTCCGCTTTCGTTCGCCTTGGCCCCGGCGGCAAGACCGTCGAACTTGAACTGGTTCACGCCAGATTTATCAACCATTTCCAAACAGATGTCGTGGAACCGCTGATAGTATTTTGGCCCGGCGAGAGAAAAGCCGCTGTCATTGGTTTCGTAACCGAACTGGCTGGCATATTGCAGACGTTGGATTTTTGCGATGTCATAGCCGCCGAAGGGCGAAATCCAGACGCCAATGCCGGCATCATATTCAGCGGCGGCTTTTTTTACCGGAGTGAAACCATTGGGAAATCCCGAATGAAATTCCCAGAGGGTTTTGTTGTCATCCCAGCCGTCATCAAACAGAAAGGAATCCATTTTAACTCCGCGCTGCCGCACCAGTTGCCGGCCAAACTGCCGGATGACGTCCAGGCTTTGGGCCTCGTCATATTTTTGTTTGTCCCAGGCAATATCGAACCATGAGTTGTAATGCAGAAATGTGCGGTAGGGATGTGTGCGCGCCCGCTCAATGTAGGCGAGAAATCCGCGACGCATCTGGCCGGGTGCCGCCACGCCCAAGACAAAACGTTGCACCAGGGTTTCGCCGTCCTTCAACACCGCGTTACGGGCCAGATGGCATTGCACCTCATCATTTCCAGCGACCACGTTTTGCACCATGGGATGTTCATAACCGCAAAAAAATGTGCCTGCCACCACCGGCGAACCGTCCACGACTCCGACGGTTTTCGCGTCCGGCACCGGTTGTTCAAACAAGGTGATCTCCTTGATCAAGACATTGCTGCCGCTGGCTTTCAGTGTCAGTTGCTGTTGCAGATAGGTTGCCTCGTAGCGAAGTTCCGCCTGCCAAGTGGCGGTGAGATGATCGCGTTCGTCGGCGAATACCAATGTCAATTGTCTGCCGGCGAAATGGCGGCCCAGCGTGGGCGACGCGGGCTCCGCCGGCAGTTCATCCGTGCGCGGAGCGTCAACCAGCTTGAGATCGGACGCTTTGACGGTTTGCCCGTCTCCCAGCACAAGTTGAAACGGCTCACTCCGGATGGCGAGCGCGGTGCCGTCAGCCTTGTCCTTGAGCGTGGAGATTAATTTTCCTGAAGCCAAATCCCACTGCCAGGCGATGGCGCTGTTCTCCAGTTTTCCGCTGTCCTGCGCGCGGGAAACCAAACCTCCCAGCAACGCCAAGACGATCGCCATGAATATTTTTTTCATCTTAAAGTAATTTTCTCTGTAGTGCTTCCAGATCGTCTGCCTCGCAGCCAAATTATTCGGCCAGCCGGAAGAATTGCTGCCCGCTTCCGGCAATAAAACTGTAAGGGCTGACGGCAGTGGTCAAATTAGTCCAAACCGTGGCCGGCAAAGAAGTAGCGGACTGCAACGTGCCCGGCCCTATCCACATGATGTTGATAACCTTGTTGGATTGCGTGATGAAAAGCGGCCCCAGTTGCGGCGGGGCAATTTGATATTCGATGCCGGTGGCCACGGCGGTTTCCGGCCCACGGTTATCCTGCAACAACACGCGCAGAGGATTGCCGCCAAAAACCTTGCTGTTGTCGGGATAGTGCGCCGCCAGCGAGACTTTAAACTCAAATTCGGTGGCGCTGACTGTTGGCGCAACCGCCCAGCCCAGACTGGAAACGGCTCCGGCGTTAAAGCTGCCATTGCGCTGATCGTAACCGTAACCGCTTTCGATCATCATTTCGGAGCCGAACAACGCGCCCGTGACCGGATAACCAGTCGCGGTGTTCAAATCCGTGTCAAAAAACAGATGGGAGTAATAATCCGAGAACAGCGCGTAAGGCGAGGCGAGGATGACGTGGCCGTAAAGATAATTCGTGTCATTGGCGAACTGAACTTGAATGTAATTGACCGGATTGCCATCCGGCGTGCCCTGATATGCCCAAGGCACCCCGGCCCAATCAGCGAAAGAACCGTCAACCGTGATTGTTTTATAGGTGCTGAGAACATTGGTTCCAGCGACAATCGTAATTGAAGCGGCATTCGTGTCTTCGTGCGCGGGACTGCAACTGTCTTCGGCCCGAACGGCAAAGGCGTAGGTCATGCCATTTTGCAATCCGGTGACGGTGTAACAATAGGGATAAATGCCCGGCCCGGTTCCGGTGGGATAGTTGTAGTTTGCGGGCATTCCCGGCGCGACATGGGAAAGTTTGTTGGCCGTCGCAAAGTTCACCGTTCCGCCGGTCGAATAGTAAATGTTGTAGTGAACCGGCCCGGTCTGATCACGGGCAACATCCCAATAGACGGTCGCACTGTGGTTGCCAGCCACCACTTCCTGCACGCCGACGCGCGGGACTGCAAGCGTTGGACCTTGTGCGGTGTTGTCCCATGCCGGCGGCTGGGTGTCCACATTTGTGGCCAGCCAGGCCGCTGAATTCGTGTTAAACGCTTCATCCAGCGAGGGATTGGTTCGATACAAAGGCCAGCCCTGAATTCCCATGCTCTCGACGTAATCTTGGTTCACGGTCGCCTGTGGTTGTGGCGGCGTGTGATCGTAATCCACGACAAAAAGGTTGAACCCGTCCGGGCGTCCGGCTTCGGCGTTCAGTTTGGGGGCGAAATCATATTTATTATCTGGAAAAGAAAGCGAGACGTTGTTGGTGGACGAGTCACTGTAGTAACTTTCAAACATCACCATGTCCACGAACGGCCGGATGTTGTAAGGATAGGTCTTCACGTTGGGATCAAAAAAGAAAAGACCACGGTTAGCCATGAGCAGCTTGCTGGGGTAATTGGTGTGAATTTGTTCGATGAGTGCCTGCATTCCAGGAGCCGTCCATTCATAAGCGGTGCCCCAGGTGTTCGGGGCAGCGGTGTCCACGGTGTCAAGGAAAACACCGTCGCAATTAAGTGCATTGCCGGTGTTGGTGGTCAGTATTTCGGCCAAACCGGACTGGCCGCTCGTGGCTTTGGTCATGGTTTGAAGCACCGTCCACCAGGCCGGCGCACCCGCGTTCACATAGTAACTTCCAAAGCTGGCATCTTCATCGGGTATGCCGGTTTGGTTGCTGCGTGAGTTCAGATAATAAGAGGCGTAATTTGTGCCGCCGGCCGATGGCAAACCCAGCGCATTCGTGATGCTGGAAAGTGGATCGTTATCCGAAGCGCGCGGATCCACGCACGGCCCCATGCGGTCGCCGACGACCGGAACCCCATTTCTGTCGTCCTCACCAATGGAAAGATAGGCCAGCACCACCACATCGTCGGCGGTTCCGGCGATGTTGTCTTTCCCACGCTTGATGGTGGCGATTTGATTAGACGTGATATTGCTAGCTGGATGCACAATTACAAGGTGATAGTTTGTGCGCGCGTAATCCACCTGCCCAGCGGTCCAGTTGCCATAGTAAATCAAATATGAATTGGTGGTGTTAAATCCCGGAAGCCGACCGTTATTGCCCGCCGACGCGCTTTTTCCAGAAATTACAATCAATCCAGCCACAAGCCAGAAATAAAATAAGTAACCGGATGATTTATATTGGCGTGTCATAGTTGCTTACAGTTGTATTTTACCAAAGCGGACTGTAGCGTGCGGGACAAGTTGGTTTTTAATAATTCTACTGGGGAGGTGGTATGGTGGCCGGCGGTGTCCACCCGTTGTGCCAATTCAACGTCCACATATCTGATAACTTTGTTGAAGTAACATGCCCATCATAAAATAGAACGTTGATTGAACCAGGAATGCCAACGCTGGTTGTAATGCTTAATGGACCAGGCGGGCGGGCACCATGTCGTGCAATTGTAAATCGTCCCATATCGTCCGTGCCCGGAGCGGCATTTCCGTTGTATAAATCCTTGGAGGGGCCTTGTGCTTCAGTGGGAAAGCTATCCCAAGTCATGGCATCAGCCAAAATGGGCACGCTCGTTGGTGTTAAAATGCTTGATTCATTTGCGTATTGCCAAGCAGGCGGCAATCCTGACAGGTCTTGAATGCCAAGACTAAAAATGTCTCCGCTGTAGAGCCAGCCGTTAAAGGCATAGCTTCCTTGATATACCGTGGCTAAAGGCTGCCAGTGCCAAGCCTGATCCCCCCGGCCATAGGTGTAGTTGGCACTATAATCCGGTCTGGTGGTGGGATTGCTGGCCACCGGACAGAGCCGAACCTGGTCCACGTGCGAATCGTAATCCATCAATACCTGCATCCACAGATTAGTGCTGTTATGTGGATACATGCTTTTAAAGTCGCCAATATACATGATGCCGGCTATGCCGAGCTGTCGTAAATTGTTAACACAACCAATATTCTTGGCTCTCAACTTGGCGGCCGACAGCGCCGGCAGCAACATTGCCGCCAAAATGGCGATGATGGCGATGACCACCAGCAACTCGATCAAGGTGAATGCTTGCGAGCAACATCGGCGGCCGTTCATGCGGCAGATCTGAATTTTTGTGATCATCATCTGGCTCCGACTGGGTTTATGGTTTGGCCTTGGAATCACCATGACTGACAACGGTTCCAATCAATCAATGTTTTCAGAACCAAGCTGTGTCATTGGACCAGCCGGAAATAGAGCTGCCCGGTTGGATTGCTGATCACATACGGGCTGGTGGCGGCAGGAACATTTGTCCATGACCCCCCAGCCAGATCACCGCAGGCCTGTAATGTGGCGGAACCGGGCCAGGTAATGGTGACTTGCCCGCCAGACGAACCAATCGTAAGCGGACCTGGATAACTGGCGAGCGTGTAAGCAATCGTCCCGGTGCCGGCTGGCATTCGGTTGACGGTGGTAAAGTTGGATTCGCCGTCAAAGGCAAAATGAATGACGTTTGTGGTGAAGACTGGCAGGCCATCACTGGCATAGGTGGCGGCGAGAGACACCCGGAATTCGTAGTTGGTGCTGCCAGCATCGGCACTAAGCCAGTTGAGTCCGTTGATGCCGCTATCATCATTGAAATTGCCGTTTTTTTCCTGATAGCCAACCCCGCTTTGGATGAGCATTTCCGAGCCGCCCCAGCCGCTCTGATAACCCGTGGACGAATTGTTGTCGGTGTTCATGAATATATTGTTCTCCCAACTCAACAAATCGCTCGGCTCCCAAAGAGTGACCCGAAAGTAAATGTAATTCGCATCGTTGCAGACATAGACATCCTTGAAATCAGTCGCGTTCGTGCTGCCCTGCGGGTTGCTGAACAACGGCGTCAATCCCGCCCAGTCATCAAAAGAACCATCTATCGTGATTGTCCGCGGCTGATTCGTTGTTGTGTTCGGCGGACTTGCCAGCGTGTAGGCGGAGGCACCGCTCTCATACTGAGATGCCCAGGTTTCCGTGGTCACGTCGCCGCCGGTAACGCTGAATTCCATCCGCATCTGGTTTGTAGTCAGGCCCAGCATGCTTATCGGAATGGCCCACTCCACCAGCGAGTCGCTGTAGGCATAAGTCATCAGCCCGAGCCAGTTCCAATTCCAGTCTGTTTGGTCAGCTCCACCACCGAAACTATAGACCGAGTAAGTTGTGCCGGATTGCCCATATTCAACCAGATGGTCATAGCCCCAAGTCATCCAACCGCTGTTGAAGCCGGTGGCAGGATTCATGTCCGTATCCAGATAGAGGTTATAAGTTCTGGTGTTGGTGATCGCCCCATTTGGCGCTGGAACTTGAAGCACAACATAAACATAATCCGAATCGTTCGCGACCAGCACATTGGTGAATGTGGCATTTAACGGCGCGCCGGCGGTAATTTCCGATGACTGATACAGGGTGTCACTGGGCAGCCAGCCAGACAGGGTGCCATCCATTGGGATGGTGGCATAACGTCCGACAAGGTCGGACGCTGACGCGCCAAAGCAACAAATACAAGCCAGGGAGGTTACAAGGAATTTGTGAATTATGTTCATAGTTTTGTTTATAATTATTTGTGGGTGTCTTTGGTTGGCAACACTGATAAAAGAATCGCTGAAACTTTATCAACCCGACCTCTCCCTCTTCGGTCAGCCCATTTTTTCGAGGACACAAGCAGCAATACTCCAAGTCCAAACATCGCCAATGCAGATGGTTCCGGGACGGGAGCCGTGGCCAACGTATAGGTAGAAACGCCGGATTCATATTGGTCTGCCCAAGTTTCCGTGCTGACACCCGAGCCGGTCACATTGAATTCCATTCGCATCTGGCTGGGATTGCCGAGCGCACTTAGGGGAATCGCCCACTCAATAAGTGAATCGCTGTAGGAATATCCAATCAACGCGTCCCAATTCCAGTTCCAGTCCACCTGGTCGGCTCCGCCACCAAAACTATAAACCGAGTAGGTTGTGCCGGATTGGCCATATTCGACCAAGTTGTCGTAGCCTCCGGTCATCCACCCAGCATTAAACCCCGTTCCACTGTTCATGTCGGTATCAAGGTAGAGATTGTAAGTCCATGGATCGGAGATTGTGGCCGGCGCGGGAGTCACCAGCCCCACGTAAAGATAATTCGAGTCATTTGCCACAAGCACACTGGTGAATGTCGTATTCAGCGGAGAACCGCTGGAAATTTCCGATGACTGATACAGGGTGTCACCAGCCTGCCAATCGGACGGGCTTCCATCCAGCGTGATAGTGGCATAACGCCCGACAAGGTCGGCCGCCGATGCGCTGATGGCGCCACACAGGCAGACGGTCAGAATTGCATGGGTTTTGAGTTTTTCAGTTGTCATGGTCTTCATAGTTTTTATGACTTTATTTTCAAGTTTGCGATTTTGCCATGGCGCGAAATGAATCAACTAGGAAATCCGCCTCTTGATCGAATGCCTCGCAATTTTCAACACCACAGCCATTCATCGGGCCACTTTAAACCGCACCGCCGCGAAGTGTCAAGAATTATTTATCACATGATAAATAAGGGTTCTGTTTGATTTTGCCCAGAATGATAACAATGAGGCTTTTAAGGCTGCGGCAGCGCCACCGGTCGCCGCTCGCGGACCGATGAATCGCGGATCACCAGTTTCGGCTTCAACTTGGCGATTTGGGGTTTGGTCGTGGCCTGATCCATCCGTCGCAGCAGAAACTGCCAGGCGGTAGCGCACATGGCGGTAACGGGTTGCACCAGGGTCGTCAACTGGCATTCCAAATATTCGGTGTCCTGAATCCCGTCGCATCCGACCAGGCTGACATCTTGCGGCACGCGCATTTTCAGGTCGCACAGGCCGCGATAGATTCCCAGCGCCACGTCGTCAGAATGACAGAAAATGGCGTCCGGACAGCCATTCACATGAATATAATCTTGAATGAGCTGGCGGGCAATCGGCCGCTGTTGCTCCGTCAGCGGATAATAGATGAATTCCGGCTTCAATTTCGCCTCGCTTATGGCTTTTAGATAACCTGCCCGCCGGCCCAAGTGCTGTGAATCCTCGCGGAAAAATGTGGCATGGGCGATACGGCGGAATCCCGAATTGATCAGGTGTTCCATGACTTCCAAAACTCCGGCGAACAAATCCACGTGGACCGCGTCCGTGTTCTTACAGCATTCGGCACCCATGCTGATGATCGGAACCTTTGAGGCGGTCAATGATTTCAGATAAATCTCCGCCTGTTCCGGAGCATCCACCACGAAAATTCCGTCCATCGGAACGTGCGACAACATCTGTTGCTCTTCGGCGATGCTGACTTCGCTGACGATCAATTCATACCGCGCCGTCTTTACCAGCCGGTTTAATTCTCGCGCGACGTGCGTGTAATGGGTGGAAATCTGATCCGGAATCCACAGTCCAATTATCCCGCTGCGGCTCTTCTTCAGGGCGCGGGCATAAGGATTGGGCGTGTAGCCCATTTCGCGGGCCGCGGCCAGGATTCGCTCGCGCGATTCCTTGGAAATTTGCGGGTAGCCGGAAAGCGCGAAGGTAACCAGTTGGCGGGACACCCCGAGTTTCTTGGCGATTTGTGCTTGAGTTACCATGGTGTTTGAAATTGTATCAGAACTTTTTTGCCCGTAAAGCCACAGAGATGAACAACAGCCAGGTGCAGATTCGCCGTGCTCATTCCTTTGGTTTTGGAAAACCGTTTTGGTCGAATTGGCTCAAGTTTGACAGTTGAATGTTTTCAGACAGAACAAATGATCCGTCATTTAGCAATTTGCCGCCATAGCGCAATTCAAGCCTGTCTGGCTGATTATCCGTCGGCCTGACAGCATGGATTGAAGATAGGGACATGGAATTTCAGGCCAACACCGCCGTAATGGACAAGAGTCCGGCGCTCACGGCGCAAGGAACTGGACACGGCCGGCGCGGACTATTATCGTGGCCAGACATGAAACCGAAATAATTTGCGGCAAGACACATCCCGCCTGTATCCCAGCCACAGCAAACTCATAATCCCCTTTAGAATCAAATGGTTTATAAAACAGGCCAATGCCGCGTGTTCAAATTTGCAGGAATCATCTTTGGCGGACTGCTTTTGCTCCTGGCAGGCTGCACCAGCATTTATCAAGGCTCGGAATCGCAGCCGGTGCCGCGCGAATGGTCGTGGACGAATGCCGTCGTCCAGCCGGTGCCGGCCAAACCAGGCCCGCCGGTGGTAAAAATCATTCCGGGACCGGTGAGCCATCCCAATCCGCCGCCGAAAATCTCCCCGCCCGCGCCCATCCTGACGTGGACCTCGCTAGACCGCTGGGCGGCGGAAAATAATGTCGGGACGCTGCGCCGGTTGACCGGCAGTCCGACGACGCGCTATTTCATTGACGGCAAAAAGGGCCTGCTCGTGCTGGAGATCGGCAGCCGCGAGGCGACCTGGAACGGTGTTGAAATGCACCTCGGCTTCGCGCCGGAAATCATTGACGACCAGGTTTTCGTCCACGGCCTTGACCTGCAAAAAAATCTGGAGCCGCTGCTGCTGGGCGAACCGCTCGTGTTTGGCGCCAACCGCGTCATCGTGATTGACCCCGGCCATGGCGGGTCAAATGTCGGCACCCATAGTGTGCTCGACGGCCGGTTCGAAAAGGAATTCACTCTGGACTGGGCGAAACGGCTCAAGCCGCTGCTCGAAACAAACGGCTGGAAGGTTTTCCTCACGCGCACCAGCGACACCTATGTGACCAATACCAGCCGCGCCGTGTTCGCGGAAGCGCATCATGCAGATTTGTTCATCAGCCTGCATTTCAACTCCGCCGCGCCGGATCAAAAAGCCGCCGGACTGGAAACGTATTGTTTTACGCCCACCGGAATGCCGTCAACCGTCACGCGCGGCTATGCCGATCCGTGGATGGAAAAACTATCGAGCAACGATTTTGACGCCCAGAATTTGCAGCTGGCCCTGAAACTGCAAGGCGCCCTGCTGCGCGCCACCGGCATGGAAGACCGGGGCGTGCGCCACGTGCGATATATTGAAGTATTGCGCGGACAAAACCGGCCGGCGGTGCTGATCGAAGGCGGCTATCTTTCGAATCCGTATGAGGCGGAAAAAATTGAAAGCGCCGAGTTCCGGCAAAAACTGGCCGAAGCCGTCGCAACTGCGTTGCGCTGAAACGAGGATGGAGGATTGAATATGGAGGATGGAACAAACCAGCCGAAGTTTGAGAATGGAGGATAAAATATATGCCGCTCATCAGAAGCTTTCGGGATTTGAACGTGTATAAAGCTGCGCGCGTGGAGACGCAGAAAATCTGTTCGCGCAGCCGCAATTTCCCAGTCGAAGAAAAATATTCCTTAACCGACCAAATCCGGCGTTCTTCGCGCGCGGTCAAGGCGATGGTGGCGGAAGCCTGGGCGCGCCGCCGCTACCGTGCCGTGTTCATCAATAAAATTGACGAAGCCTTGGGCGACGCAACGGAAACGCAGTCGTGGCTTGATGACTGCCTTGATTGCGGCTACATCTCGGCGGATGAATTCAAACAAATGGACGCTGCCTGGCAGGGCATCGGTGCCAAGCTCAATAAAATGATTCTCCGCGCCGACGATTTCTGCGGCACGCAAAAAGAATAATCCATCCTCCATCCTCGCTTTTTCCTCACCATGCCATCATCCATCTTCAATCCTCCATCCTCGTTTATCCTGGTGACTGGCGGCGCCGGTTTCATCGGCGCGCATCTGGTGGAGCGCTTGTTGAAGGACGGCAACAGCGTGGTGGTCATTGACGATCTGTCCACCGGCAGCCGGGACAACCTGCGCGCGGTGGCGCAGAACAAAAATTTCCGGTTCATCCAGACCAAGATTTCCGCCTACGCCGAACTGCCGGAGCTGGCGGCGGAGGCGGAGTTTATTTTTCACCTCGCCGCGACCGTGGGCGTGGAACTGGTGGTCAAATCCGCCTTACACGTGCTCGAAGCCAGTTTTAATGAGACGCAGATTCTTCTGCGCGCGGCGGCCAAGCATGCCACGCCGCTGCTGCTCACCTCCACCTCGGAAGTTTATGGCAAGAGCGCCAAGCCGGAGTTCAGCGAGGACGACGACCTGCTCATCGGGCCGCCCGGCCAGTCGCGCTGGAGCTACGCCTGCTCCAAGCTCACGGACGAATTTCTCGCCCTTGCCTACGCGCGCGAAAAAAACCTGCCCGTGACCATCGCGCGGCTGTTCAACACCGTCGGCCCGCGCCAGACCGGGCGTTACGGCATGGTGCTGCCGCGCTTCATCGCGGCGGCAAAAAAGAACGAGCCGCTGAAAGTTTTCGGCGACGGCGCCCAGTCGCGCTGCTTCTGCCTCGTCCACGATGTGGTGGAGGCGCTCGTGCGGTTGCAGAAAAATGCGAAGGCGCGCGGCGAAATTTTCAACATCGGCGGCACGGAGGAAGTTTCCATTCTGGAACTGGCGCAGCTCGTCGTGGCCACGCTGGATTCGAAATCCGCGATTGAACTGATCCCTTACGACCTGGCCTATCCGCCTTCGCCAAAGGGCTACGGCGCGACAGGCGCACCGGGTTTTGACGATATGCGTCGCCGCAAGCCGCGCGTGGAAAAACTGGAGCAGTGCGTGAACTTCAAGCCGCAGACCACGCTGCGCGACATCATCCGGCTGACGGCAAAATAGGATTCCGCAACCGGGCGGCAGTGGCATTGCGTGCGGGAGAACCCGCTAATCCTCAACCCCAAGCTGTGCCGGCAAGGAGGTCGCGCAAAAAAAACCGGGCGACCAGCAACATGAGACCGTTATTGCCAGCCGCCCGTCTGCCCGGAACAGCCGGGCAAATCCCCGATTGGTAGGGATGGTGCGCTGCGCCGTCCCCCTGTCCGCGCTTTCCCGTTCCCGGCGGGCAGGGTTTCAAGATTCCGCTGGCCGAAAAACTGGAAAGCGCCAGCGGGGGCTTCGCAGCGCGACTGCCCCTACCATTTTCTAGGTGCAAACGATTGTGCCAGTGCTGGTCCACGCGCTCGCGCCCGTGCTGCCGCCGATGGCCCGTGCCTTCACCAGATAGGTCGTGGTCGGAATCAAGCTGCTAAGCACAATGCGGCGCGCCTGCGTGGACGCGGTGCATCCCTCCACCCAGGTCTTGCCGTTGTCCGCGCTGATGAGCACCTGATACACCTTGGCATTGCGCACCGGCTGCAACCGCAGCAGCAATTGCGTGGTGCCGTTGTTGAACAGGCCAACAATGGCCGTGTCGTCCAGCGGGGATTGGGCATGGTTGTCGCTGGCCGGGAGATAACCGGTGGCCAGCAGTTTGGTCATGTCATTCTTGACCGCGATTTCGACAATGTCCGCATCGTCGTTTAACGCGTCACAGAGCGCGGTGAAGGCCGCATCCGCCGCCGCCACTTCCACTGATCCGCCGGTGCCTTGCGCGCCGAGCTTGGTGTTCAGGTCATCCACCAGCGCCTTGATCGCCGTCGGCGAGAACGGCAGGCCGGTGTATAAGGTGGCATCCAGGTTCAACGAGATGTTCGTGCCGAAGATGACCAGATTTGGTCCCGTATAACCGTAGAAGTTTCTGAGTATCTTTAATCTTAGTTGTGTTCCCATAACTGCCTTTCGGTCTCTTTATGGTCTCTTTACTGCCGATGCGGTGGCTCATTAGTTTCGCCAGCCGAATCGAGATTACTGACAGCACACGCGATGCCGACCGGAGCGAATTTCCGGAAAAATCGTAAATATCGTGTTTGCATCCATATTTGGCTCAATTGCTTACGATGTAATAGACAAACATATATTGCAAACGATAGAGCAACTAATGGTGAGTTGAAAATTGAAACCCTCAACTTTGCTGGCTTTTTATTAAATTATCCACCGGCCGGATCCTTGGCAGTTGATCAAGGAACCGGTTTTGGAACGACTTTAACCGGGTTGGATGCCATTAAAAATAATTCGATAAATAATTTTGCCCATCGGGCGGTCAACCTCGCCAGTGGGTCACAGACAAGCGCCAGTCGGAGCCAGACCGGCGCTAGTCTGGCTCCAACAAGCGCCAGTCCAAGCCGAACCAGCGCTAGTCTGAGCGAAACAAGCCCTTGTTCGAGGCGAACAAGCGCCAGTCAGAGCCCGACCAGCGCTAGTCGGGGCGGAACCAGCGCCAGTCCGGGCTGGACTAGCGCTAGTCTGAGCCGAACAAGCGCTAGTTCGCGTCCGACTGGCGCTTGTTCCCAGCCAATTTTGGCCGGTTTAAAGCGGAATTGCCTCGAATAATGCCGAAGTGTCCCAATACCGTCCAGCAACGGGACAATATCGGATCGAATTGCGGGGCTATTTTCTGCGGAGCGCGAGTTGTCCCAACTCGCAGCGGGTGGCATGACGAGAGACGGCTGGGATGATTTTGATGCTGGCTGGTCTGGCGACGTGCTGCGGATTGGGACAATCCGCGCTCCGGGGCCGTCTGCCAAGACCCGGCCAAAGGTGGTTTGGGGTGGTGGGTGGCACAGGCTACCAGCCTGTGTTGGCCGGCGACTCGCCGGACAATCGGGGGCAGGGCTGCCGGTCGGCAAGTTGCCGACCGCAACGGGCAGGTTGCCCGTTCCACCCGGTTAAGACCCGGCCAAAGGCAGTTTGGGGTGGACGAACGGGGCAAAGGACACGAGTCTTTGAAAATAAAGATTTGCCGGAGCGGGGAATTAAATAAAATCTTTCAAGTTCATGGCAGACAACCCTTCATTCTCGGCAATGTATCGGCGCGGAAAATTTTCGCGTTCTGAAAACCCTGACCCCAATCAAAATGAAAGTAAAAACGACCGCAGGGAAGATTTTGCGGTGGCGGCGGTGGCGTTTGTGTTACAGCATGACGAAAAATTCAAGCGCCATTTCATTGAAAAAGTCTGCGGTATGATCATCAAGGCCACGACGAATCTGGACACCTATCAAATTTTACTTCATCCAAAAGATTTCGATCTAGTATTGTTACACGAAGACGAGATCGTTGTTTTTGAGTTCAAAGTTGACGCCCAATTAGATGAACATCAAAAATATTTTGGAGGAGATTTTTTTCAATCCGAGAATTATCCTCAAGGTTACGGTCACCAGATCAATGAAGAACACTATGCAGACTACTTATCTCGAAAATATATTACCGTGCAAAAACGGGAAAAGTTCGAGACTAATCAGATTGTCAAAGTGGTCACCGGTAGCACAGGTAAAGAAATCAGTTGCCACTCTCGGTCATGGCGGGAATTGTTTCCTGAATATGTGGGTGCTACGCCACTGATAAGAGATTTGTGGGATAGTTTGGGACGCTCGTTTGAAATAAAGGAACTGAAATCACATTTTTCTATGAACCAAAACCTCGCATCATCAGCCCAACAGGCGGCTGAAATTTATGAACTGCTCATGACTGTGGCCGATGAGTTTGGCGAAACGACGGCTAAACCAATCGGATATAACGACGAAACCGGATATGGTTTCGGGGTTGATCTTAAAGGCAGACCACCCGGCAAGTTCTCTTTTTTGAAGGCACATCAAGACACAAATAAACGCTTCATTTGGTTTGGCTACGAGCCGGGCGCAGGGAGAGATGTTTCCGTGTGGATTTGTGCCCTTCTAAACAATGACCATAAAAAACAGGTTCGGAACATGATTCCGGAGAACGAAGAATACCGGATCGAGGGTGATGCTGGTGGTAGTTCTTTAATTATATCCAGAACTGGCAGGCGTATAAAAGACCGCGAATGGTTTAAAATGGTTTTAAAGATGTTGAATGATTTGGAATGAATTCTATGACTTCAAATGACCACATTAAACTAGAAGAGATGCAGGGATTTCTCGGTTTGGAGATGAAAAAGGAGGCACTGAAGCTGGCTCGGAAGTTTCTGGAGTCGCCGGGACTGGACGCAGAGCAGTTTCGTGAATGTCTGGTCGTGGTAGAAAATTTCGTCCGTAAATCAAAACGCTGGCAGACGTTACTGGAAAAGGCATACAGCCAGTTAAACCCGCGCGACCAAGAAAAAGTCCGGCCAAAGATGCTGATATTTTATTCAGGCAGGGGGAACACGGATGCCGTTTTGAGATATTTGCCCAACCGACTTTCACATCGAGGCGATTTGATTGAATTGCTTATTACATGGGAAACTTGGCTGGATAATGACCAGATGGAGGAATTGGAAAAGACGATTCCCATCATGTCGAACGCCATTAGAACCGCCAAAGCCACCGATATGAGCAGGTGGCTGTCGAAAACTTACGCAAGATATTGGGCTAAAAAAGCCGGACTGGTCAGGGATGATGAATTGGATAATTTGAAAAAAGAATGGCTTGAAGGAATAAGCAAAAAAATCTCATCCCCGGCCAGCCTGAATTCTTCGCGCCCGCAATAGAGGCATCGGGCATGCGACGTCCTTAGCATGCGTGTATTTGGCGTATTTCGCGGTTAGCTGTTTTACTTTTTTACCCTCAATAATTTCAACGCCTGCTTGAAGTCGGCCGGCAGCGGGGCGCTAAACTTCAGCGGCTTCTGGGTGCGCGGATGGATGAAGCTCAATTCCTTGGCGTGCAGCAGCACGCGCGGGGCGGCGTAGTTGGCGAGTTCCTTCAGCCGCTTGTTCTTCTGCGCGCCGTAGGTGTCATCGCCCACCACGGGATGGCCGAGGTGCTGGAAATGCACGCGGATCTGGTGCGTGCGGCCGGTGTGGATCTGCGCCTCGACGAGCGTAGCGTGGTGCAGTTTTTCCAGCACGCGCCAGCTCGTATGCGCGGCCCGGCCGTCACTGTCGTCGTGGACGGCCATGAGTTTGCGGTGCGTGGGATGGCGGGCGATGGCGGCGCGGATTTCGCCGGCTTCGCGCGGGACGGCGCCGCAGACGATGGCGTGGTAAACCTTCTTCACGACGCGCCCGGCGAATTGTTCCGAGAGCGCAATGTGCGTCTCGTCATTCTTGGCGACGACGAGGCAGCCGCTGGTTTCCTTGTCCAGCCGGTGGACGATGCCGGGCCGCGCCACGCCGCCAATGCCGCTCAACGAACCTCGGCAATGGTGGAGCAGGGCATTGACAAGCGTGTGTTCCTCGTGGCCGGCGGCGGGATGCACGACGAGGTCGGCAGGCTTGTTGACGACGAGCAGCGATTCGTCCTCGAACAAAATATCCAGCGGGATGTCCTCGGGCTGCGCCTCGGCGGGCCGGGCTTCGGGCCAGGTGACTTCCACCGCTTCGCCGGCGCGCGGCTTGTGCGTGGGCTTGACGGTCTGGCCGTTGACGCGGATGTGGCCCTGCTCGATGAGGCGCTGCATCGCGCCGCGCGAGACGGCGGGGAACTTGGCCCGCAGAAAAACGTCGAGCCGTTCGTTGGGCAGCGACTGTTCGATGGTGAAATGTTCCGTGCGCGTGCTCATTCAGAAATGTCGCGCGAAGGGGGCGAAGGGAAAATTCTTCTTCGCCGGCTTCGCGGCCTTCGCGCGAATCTTTATTTGCCGGCAGTTCACGGCGCGGATTTCGGCGAATGCTCGTTGCGCCAGGTGATCAGGAAAATCAGGCCGACGCCGGTGCAGATGGCGGTGTCGGCGACGTTGAAGGCGGGAAACCCGATCTCGCCGCCGCCGCGCTGCTGCATGAAGAAATAAATGAAGTCAATCACCTCGTGCCGGCCGGGCAGGAGGCGGTCGGTGAGGTTGCCGGCGATGCCGCCGAAGATGAGGCCGAAGGCGATCTGGCCGGCCAGCGTGTGGGAATTAAAATGGTGTCGCGTCACGAACAGCGCGACCAATGCCACCAGCGCGAAGAAGGCGAGCACGCCGTTGTTGCCGCGAAAGAGGCTCCACGCCGCGCCGGTGTTGCCCCAGTGGACGAACTTGAAAAAGCCGTTGATGATGATTTTCTCGTCGCCCTTGTCGAGCAGGTTTAGCACGAGCCATTTGGTGAACTGGTCGAGGATGAACACGACCGCCGCGATGACGACGAGATAGCGGTTGGATTTTTGAAAAATGGAATTGGCTTCGCCCATGCAAATAAATTCGCAGCATTAAACCGCAAGCAGTGGCAAAGCAAAAGCCATTTCACCGCGGGAAATACTTTTGCCGGCGGCGGCGAACCGCTAGTCTCCGCGCATGGCACTGGTGCGAATCCTGGTGGACGGCTACAGCCTGCTCCACTCCTGGCCGGAGTTGGCGGAAGGCGCGCCGCGTCATTCCGAGACGGCGCGAGATGCGCTGGTGGAGATGCTCCAGCAATATCAGGATGCGTGCGGCACGCCGGTGACGATTTTCTTCGATGGACGCGGCGCGCGGCGCACCAGGCCGAAAAACCAGTCGGACAAGTCGGTGGAGGTGCTGTTTTCCAGCGCCGGGCAGACGGCGGATGACTTGATCGAGCGCGCGGCGCACCGCTTTCAGCCGTATGGCGAGGTGCTGGTGGTGACGGACGATTTTGCGGAGCGCGACACGGTGAGCGGCTTTGGCGGCTCGGTGGCGAGCTGTGGCAATTTCATCGCGATGATCCAGAATGCGCTGGCGAACCTCGCGGAAAACCTGAACAATCACAACCGTTCCGAGCGCAACCGGTTTTTCCGCTCGCGTTGAACCATGAATCATTTGCACCGCAAAGAACTTTTTTCCATTGCCGCGCGCTGGCTGTGCGGGCTGCTGGCGGCGCTGGTTCTGCCGGTGAACGTATTCGCCCAGCCGAAAGGCCCGCAGCGCTGGCTCTTGGTCTTCGACCTTTCTTCCACCATGAAAAGCCGGCTGCCGGCGACGGAGGCGGTTTTGACAAACTTTTTTGCGACCAGCGCCGAGGGGCGGTTGCAAGACGGTGACGACATCGCCGTCTGGACCTATGACCAAAAAATGCGCGGCGGGCAATTTCCGATGGCGGTCTGGAATCCGGAACAGGCGACGGAGCTGACGACCAACCTGACCGGCTTCCTGCGCTCGCGGACGTTCACCGGCGATTCCCGGCTGGCCGCGTTGCAGCCGGCGCTGGGCAGCGTGGTCGCCGATTCGGAACGGCTCACCATCCTCATTTTTTGCGCCGGTGAAAGTGACATCAGCGCGACGCCCTACGACAGCGGCATCAACCAGAGTTTTCTGGATGGCCGCGAGGAACGCCGAAAAAACCACCAGCCGTTTGTGGTGCTGATCCGGTCGCTCTCGGGAAAATACATCGGCTGCACGGTCAATTTTCCGCCGGGCGCGATCAACATTCCGCGGTTTCTGGCGCCGTTGCCGCCGACGAACCTCCCGCCGCAAGTCCCCGTCGTGGCTGCCGTCAAACCCGCGCCGGTGGTCGTTCCGGATCTGGTGATTGTCGGCACGCACGTCGGCCCGATCACGAACACGCCGCAGGAAACAGCGCCGCCGGCAGCCCAGCCGGTTCCCGTCGTGGCTCCGAAAATAATCGCCGCTCCCGTCATGGCCGCGCCCGTGACCAATCCACCGCCGGCGGTGGTAACCATTTCGGTGGTGACCAATGTTGTGTCGGCTCCGCCGCCGGTGAAGGTGGAAGTGCCGGTTGAAGTCCCGGCCACAAACACCGTTGCCGTCTCAGCCGTTGCCAGCCCCCAGCGGCCGATATGGCAGTGGGTGGCGGGCGGCGTCGGTCTGCTGGTGGTGATCGTCATTGTGGCGGCAATCTTGATTTTCCGTCCCGGCCGGCGGCCGCAGACCAGCCTCATCACCAGTTCGATGCAGGACGACCCGCGCCGGAAATGATTTCATTCCGCGCGTGACATTTGTCCGCCACTCTGGAAAATTTTGCGGCCATGAAAACCTTTAATTTATTTTTCACCGGGACGGCCGCCCTGCTGCTCGCCGCCGGTTGTTCCAACGAAAAACCGGTCGCGCCGGCCCCTGCCGCCGCCGCCGTCACCAATCAGGCGCCGGTCGCGCCCAACACCAACGATGTCGGCGTTATCACGACGAGCGCAGGCGTCATGGTGGTGGAATTTTATCCGGACGTCGCGCCGAACCACGTTGCCAATTTCGAGAAGCTCGCGCGCAGCGGCTTTTACGACGGCACGGCTTTTCACCGCGTCATTCCCGGCTTCATGATCCAAGGCGGCGACCCGAACACAAAAAATGAGGCGGCGAAGGACTCCTGGGGCATGGGCGGTCCCGGTTACACCATCAACGCGGAATTCAACTCCAAGCATCACGCCCGCGGCATCCTCTCGATGGCGCGCTCGAACGATCCGAATTCCGCCGGCAGCCAGTTCTTCATCTGCCAGGCCGACTGCGGCCAGCTCGATGGCCAATACACCGTTTTTGGCAATCTCATCAAGGGCTTTGACGTGCTGGATAAAATCGCCAACACGCCCACGGAAGCGCCGGATCGCCCGATTACACGCGTCAACATTGACAGCATCAAAATCGTTCCCGCCGACAGCGTAAAATAAACAACCAACCCAATAAAAATTATGAGCGAAGTTGCCATCCTTACCACCAGTGTCGGCGAAATGGTCCTTGAATTCTGGCCGGACGTTGCGCCCGGCCACGTCAAGAATTTCAAGGACTTGGCGAAGAAAGGCTTTTATGACGGCACCTGTTTCCACCGCGTCATCAAGGGCTTCATGATCCAGGGCGGCGACCCGAACACGAAGGACGATTCCAAGCAGAATCTCTGGGGCACCGGCGGCCCCGGCCACCAGATCAAGGCCGAGTTCAACGACAAGCCGCACGTCCGCGGCGTGCTCTCGATGGCGCGTTCGAACAATCCGGATTCCGCCGGCTCGCAATTTTTCATCTGCCACGGCGACCCGCGCTTTCTTGACCGCCAATACACCGCCTTCGGCAAGCTCATCAAGGGCGACGACGTGCTGGAAAAGATCGGCACCACGCCCACGCATCCCGGCGACCGGCCCGTGACCAAACAAACGCTCATCAGCGTGAAAATCGTCCCGGCGGATTCGGTGAAGTGATTCTTCACCCTTAGTCATGATTTTCAAGGCGCGGAATTTTTTCCACGCCTTTTTTATATCTGTGTTTCATCCGTGAAAATCTGTGGCTAAGATGGGCCCATGGAAATTTCCGAACTGGCCCAAGTTCTCGTCGCTCTCGGCTGTCCCGCCGGGAAATCCGCCGAGATGGCCGCGCAGCTTGACAAGCGCGCCCGCCAGCTCGCCGCTGAAAAAGGCCGCAATTACGACGAAGCTTTGCAGCATCTGGTCGGTTTGATGCGCCAGGGCTGGTCGGCCAAGGAGAAGGGACTTTGAATTTATGATCAAGCCCTGGAAAAAAGTCAGTTCCAAACCGGTTGGTGACTTTCGCATCTTCAAAATCCGCTCCGACACCTGCGTCAATCCGCGCACCGGCAAGGAACACGATTTCTACGTCCTCGACAGCGTCAATTGGGTCAACGTCATCGCCGTGACGCCCGACCAGAAGCTGGTGATGGTGCAGCAATACCGTCACGGTTCCGGCACCGTCGAGCTGGAGATTCCCGGCGGCATGATGGATCCGCACGAGACCGACCCGGTGGCGACCGCCGTGCGTGAACTGCGCGAAGAGACCGGCTACGCCGGCGAAAACGCGCGGCTGCTGGGCAAAATCTGGTCGAATCCGGCAATCTTGAGCAACACCACCTTCACCGTGCTGATTGAAAACTGCCGGCTGCAACACGGAGTGGAATTCGACAGTGGCGAGGATTTGAACCCGCTTCTGGTGCCGGTGCCGGAAATTCCAAAGCTTGTTGCGGACGAAAAAATCCTTCACTCGCTCGTCGTCGTCGCGCTGTATCATTTCGAGTTGTGGCAACGCGGATTGAAAAAGGCTTAGACACGCCGCCAATTCTTCATGCCGATTTTTTACGAATGCCAGCGCTGCACGGCCTGCTGCCGCTGGCCAGGGCAGGTGCGTTTGACGAATGAGGAAATTACCCGGCTCGCTGTATTCAAAGGCATGAGCGAAGCGGATTTTATCCAGCAGTTCACCCGACTGCGTTGGGATCGCGGCGGCCTGGCCTTGCAGGAAAAACCGGACGGCGGCTGCGTTTTTCTGGACGGCGACAATTGCTCCGTGCAATCCGTCAAGCCGCAGCAGTGCCGCGATTTCCCGAACCTCTGGAATTTCCCCGGCTTTCAGCAAACCTGCAAAGCCCTTCCGCGCGAAGTCACCGAGGCGGAATTTGCGCGCCGCATCGCGCTAATAAAGGCAAAGGGAAACGAGCGAGCTTGAAGCCGCGCTTCAACTCAAGCTCACCGGGTCAATGTCCACGGCCAGCGTCACGTCATCGGGCAACGTCAGCGACTGGACGATGGTTGCGAGTTCACGGCTCAAAGCGCTCATCGCCCGCGTCCGCAGCATGATCTGGTAGCGGTAATAATTTTCCGCGCGCAGCAGCGGTGCCGGCGCCGGGCCGGCGATGATCAAATCTTTCAGCGACTTCAGCTTTTTCTCCAGCTCGCGTTTCAAATGTTCGGCGGAGAATTTTACTTTTTCCTCGTTGCGGCCTTTCAGCGTGAGCAGCGCGACGCGGCTGGCCGGCGGATATTTTAATTGTTCACGGAATTCAATTTCTTGTTCGTAAAAACCCACGAAGTCGTGGCGGCGCGCATATTGAATGGCCGGATGAAACGGCGTGAACGCCTGCACAAACACCTCGCCCTCCACATCGCCGCGGCCGGCGCGACCGGCGACCTGGGTGAGCAATTGGAAGGTGCGCTCGCCGGCGCGAAAATCTGGCTGGTGCAGCGCGGAGTCCGCGTAAATGATGCCGACCAGCGTGACATTCGGAAAATGGAGGCCTTTTGCGATCATCTGCGTGCCGACAAGAATGTCAATTTTGCCCGCGCGAAAATCGCCGAGGACGTGGCGATAATCATCCTTGCGCTTCATCGTGTCGGCATCCATGCGCTTGACGCGCGCCTTCGGGAAAAGTTTGGCCAGCACCTCCTCGACCTTCTGCGTGCCGGTGCCGGCGAAACGGATGGCCGGATTTTTGCACTTCGGTTCCGGGCAGACGAGCGGGACTTTTTCATTGTGCCCGCAGATGTGGCAGGCCAGCCGCTGGTCAATGCGATGATACGTCAGCGACACGCTGCAATTCGGGCAGTTGGCGACGTAGCCGCATTTCGGGCAGAGCAGCGAAGTCGAATAACCGCGCCGGTTCAAAAATAAAATCGTCTGTTCGCCGCGTTCGAGCCGTTGCGTGATGGCTTCCTTGAGCTGCGGCGAAAACAGCGGCGGACCTTTTTCCTTGAACATCGCCTGCCGCATGTCCACCACACGGACGTGCGGCATTTTCTGATCGTCCACGCGCTCGGGCAAATTCAGCAGCGTGAATTTTCCCTTCTTGCAGTTGGCATAACTTTCCATCGAAGGCGTCGCCGAGCCGAGCACGACGACGGCATTTTCCATCTGCCCGCGCATGACGGCCACGTCGCGCGCGTGATAGCGCGGCGCTTCCTCCTGCTTGTAAGTGTGCTCGTGCTCCTCGTCCACGATGATAAGGCCGAGCGGTTCGACCGGTGCAAAAATCGCCGAGCGCGCGCCGATGACGATGCGCGCCCGGCCCTGCCGAATTTTGTGCCATTCGTCATGCCGCTCGCCGGCAGAGAGATGCGAATGCAACACCGCGACGAGCGTCTGCAATTTTCCGGAACTGAACCGGGCCTTGAATCGCTCCACGGTCTGCGGCGTGAGCGATATTTCCGGCACGAGGACAATCGCGCCTTTGCCTTTCTCCAGTGCGTGCGCCAGCGCCTGTAAATAAATTTCAGTTTTTCCCGATCCGGTCACGCCGTGCAGGAGAAAAGTGCGCGAAGAATTTTTCACATCCATCGCCGTCGTGATTTCGCCCAAAGCTTTCGCCTGCGCCGGATTTAGCACGATATTTTGCGTCGGCAAAATCGTTTCGCGTGCATACGGGTCGCGCTCGGAAACTTCGGATGTAATGGAGACCAGACCGCGATCTTCCAGTTTGCGGACGGTGGCGGTGGTGGTTTTGGTGAGTTCCAGCAATTCCGCCAGCGGCAGTTCGCGCCGCTCCTCGACAATGTTCCAGACTTCCTGCTGGCGCTTTGGCAGCTTCGGCAATTCTCCGCTGAACGGCTGAACACGGACAAACAATCTTTCCCGCCAGCCCGCATCTTCCTTCCGCACAGCTTCGGGCAAAACGGATTTCAGCGCGATTTCCGGCGCGCAGCAGTAATACTCGCCAATCCACCGCGCCAGCTTCAAAACTTTCGGCGTGACGAGCGTTTGCGCGCCGATGACCTTGAGAATGGGTTTGAGATTGGCGTGGCCGGATTCTTCGGCGATGGCGGTGACGACGCCCAAAATTTTGCGCGGGCCGAACGGCACCTGCACGCGGCTGCCGACATCAATTTGCCCGGCCAGCTCCGCCGGAATCGAATAATCGAATTCCTTGCGCAAGGCGATTTCCAGACTGACGCGGGCAATCATCTTTTAATCGCGCGTGACGGAGCGCAGATCAGCTTCCAGTTGCAGGCGTAATTTTTCGCGGCCCGCTTCGTCCGTTTCGCGTGGCACCCGAAGAGCTTTGCCCATCGTCACCGTGCAGACCGCGAATGGCAACGGAATCTGAAACCGGTCCCAGCTCTTCACGCGAATTTTCCAGTTCAGATGATACGTCACCGGCACGATGGGCATGCCGGTCATCTGAGCGGTGGAAATCACGCCTTCCTGCACGACGTAGCGCGGGCCGCGCGGGCCGTCGGGCGTGATGGCGAGGTCGTGGCCGCGCCGGCCCCATGCCACCATTTCGCGCAACGCCTGCGCGCCGCGCCGCGAGGACGAGCCGCGCACGGGCTGCACCTTGAACAGCTCGAGAATAGCGGTCAGAAATCCGCCGTCCTTGCTTGCGCTGACGAGCGCCACCAGCCGGCGGCCACGGTCGCGACGTGCGACGTAGCGGCGATAGAGAATCAGCGCAAGCGCCAGCCGGTTGTGCCAGATGGCAAAAATAATTTTCTCCTGCGGCACGTCGGAAAAATAGCCGGATAAATCCTCCAACTTGAAACGCAGCGTCGCGGTCAGGCATTGGGCCACCGCATAAAGCAGCACTGCCACCAGCCGCTGGTGCCATTTCGGCGGATGCGGAACGACCACGTTGCCGATTATCCGGGCATGGCGGCTCGCGACCGGCGGCTGGGGTTGCGGATTGGCTTTGGCCATCATGCACCCTTTTTCAGGCACGCGCGCACAAGCTGTTCGACCGCGGCGGCTGCGCCAAGCATCGTTTGCGCGGCACGGACGGCGTCGTGCGCTTCAACCTGCTTGAAGCCCAGCGCCATGAGCGCGAGCGTGGCGTCGTTCGTCTTCTGATCATCGGGCGACAGCGAATGCTTGGCGCTCGCGGCTTCCAATGCGCCGGCCGCACCAATCTTGTCGCGCAATTCCACCACAATGCGCTCGGCGGTTTTTTTGCCGACGCCGGAAATTTGCGAGAGCGATTTCACGTCGCCGTTCGCCACCGCGCCACGGAATGCGACCGCATTCATGCCGCTCAAAATGTTCAGCGCCGTTTTCGGGCCGATGCCGCTGACGTTGTTGATGAGCAGGCGGAACAAATCGCGTTCCACCGCCGTCGCGAAGCCGTAAAGGATGTGCGCATCCTCGCGGACGATGAGCTGTGTGAGGAGTTTAACCGGCTGGTTGGGCGGTGGCAGTTTGTCGAATGACGACAAGGGAATCAGCACTTCGTAGCCGATGCCGTTCACGTCCACGATGACCTGCGTAGGCAGCGCCTCGACGAGTTTGCCCTGGAGAAAAGTGATCATATCAAAAACCGGCGATGCCGCCAATGCCGCCATGTCCATCATGCGGGCCGATGTCTTTCAACTGCTGCCCAAATTCTTTGGCTTCCTTTTCTTCCTGATCCATTTGTTTTTTCCAAAAGGCGATTTCCGCGTCGTTCATCAAAAATTCTTTCGGCAACGGTTTTTCGCACACACCGCAAATTTTGGTTTTGCGATTGTAAATCGGCGCGTTGCAATTCGGACAACGAAATTCCATAAAATTAAATTTTATTCGGCGCGGTCAAACCATGCCGCGAATTTTCCTGCGCGTGCGCCAGCGCCAGCGCCAACGCATCCGCCGCGTCGGGCGCGGGCAGCTCGGCGAGATTCAGCATCCGCTGCACCATCTTGGCCACGGCGATTTTTTGCGCCGCGCCATAGCCGACAATGGCCAGTTTCACCTTGCGCGTGGCGATTTCATAAATTTCCAGGCCGGCTTCGGCGATGGCCGCCATGGCCGCGCCGCGCGCCTCGCCCATGATGATGGCCGTCTTGAGATTTTGCGCAAAAAATAATCCTTCGACCACACAAACCGTCGGCCGGTGTTCTAGCACAATGTCGCGGAGCGCCTGGGAAATTTTGGCGAGGCAGCGGGAGCGTTCCCAGTCTTTGGGGCAGGAAATCGTTCCCAGCGCGAGCATCACCGGCGCGGATTTTTCCGCGCGAATGACGCCATAACCCGTGCCGCGCACCGACGGATCAACGCCGAGAATGATTTGCGTGATGCGAGCAGCGTGACGTGGGACGGAAACCGTGGCGGCGCGGGACGGTTTGCCGTTGAGGCGCTGCTGCATCTGCTCAAATTGTTGGCGGGAAATGCCCACGCGAACAGGTTGCCAGCGCGGGCGGACCGGCAAAAGGAAAAACGCCGGGCGGCGGCCCGCCCGGCGTCGTTGGAAGCTGCGGGTTCAATGACCTTGCAGTGCCCAGTTTTGCATTTTGCCGCCGGCGGCCGGCAACGAGTTTTGATTTTGTGGCGGCACCGGAATGGTCTGGTTGTAATTCTGACGCGGCTCGGCTGGTTTCGAATGTTCTGTCACCACCGCCGGCGCAGTGAATCTAGTTTGCGCTTCCAACTGCCTCGGTTCCACTCGCACGTCCGAATGCGGCTGCGGGCGCTGGGCGGCTGCGGACGACCAGTTGTTGGGCGCGGTGGCAATTACGCCGGGTGAAGAATAAGGCTGCGCCACTGCCCGGTTTGCGCCGCTGGTGGCGGCCCAGTTGTAGTGCGACTGGTTGCCGGTGTTTGCCGGCGCGATCCCACCGCTGTTCGGCACAGTTCCGTCGTAGCGGAAGCTGGTGCTGGCCAGTGGCCGGCTGGCGGAGCCGTTGGAAATCGTCGAGCCAAACGGACGCGCCGGATGGTTGACGTTCTGGCCGCGCCAGCCGTGACGGTCGGTATTGACGAGCGTGCCGACGCTCACCGCCTGGATCGGATGATGCGCGGCCGAGCCGATGACCGTGACGGAAACGCCATTGTTCACGATGGTGCGGTTGTTGGAATTGTAATTGTTGATGATCGTGGTCTGGTTGTAAATCTGCGCGACCTGCTGGCGCGGCACGCAGTAATTGCGCGGATGCGGCTGGCAGAAATTGCCGACAGACACAAACGTGAAGCAGTTCGCGCCGAGACCAAAATTGAAGCCTACGGATACATTCGCACCGCGATAGATGAAGCCGACGCCCGGTTGATAGACGGTGAACGGCGGCAGCGGCGCCCAACCGCAATAGTCGCTGCTTGAACGCCATGTGACCCACGACGGCGCCCAGACGGTGTCCGGCCACCAGCACCAGCCATATTGCGGATGGTTGAACCAGCGCCCGTAATGAAACGTGATGCCCCAGGAATAATCCGAGTCCCAATACCAGCCGCAATCCGTATAAACCCAGCGGCCGCGGTCGCAGTAAGGCTGCCACGTTGAATCATACACCACCACCGTTGGCCGCCAGCAGCGGCCATAACCATCCACCTGAACCCACTGGCCGTAGGGCGCGAGCGTGTTATTGAAATCAGTCGCGGTCACATCCGTGGCTGGCGCGGGCGGCGGAGAACTGTCCGCATTGTCCACCGGAACCGGGCTGGGCACGGCCGGCGGAGCGGCGGCAGCGGCGGATAAATTTTTGTCGTGGGCGATCATGGCGTTCACCATGTCGGAAGGAACACCGGCGTCGGTCAGGGAAATGATGGTGTCTGCGTCGAGGTTGAATGCGCTGGAGCAATTGGAAATATAAGACTGGATCACGCCGGCATCCACGCCAGCTTGGACGAGCTTGAGGACTTGTGCGACCGGACTGCTCGACACGATATTGGCCGGTAACGCACCGTCGCTTGCCGGCTGCGGAACCGGCTGTGCGTTGGCCGGACATTCATAGCTGTCGGCAGCGATGGCCATCGCCAGAGCGATCACGGTTCTGGAGAGGAAAAGTTTTTTCATAAGCTGGTTGGCGAGGTTGACAATCTTTCAATCTAACACGTGTCAGACGAGGAAGTTGCTCGCGCCGTTCATGCTTAATCCACAACTGGTTGAATAACAGCAATTTATTTTATCATGCCAGCCTGTTTTCCGTTCCCAATCAAGTCGTCTTACGGGTATGCAATTCACAAGGTTTGATCGAAACGAAAATCCCAATTTAAGAATATCGTTTTCACGAGAACCGGCGGTGCCGCGCGTATTTCGATTGCGCTGCTTCGCTGGCGGCGGCAAAATTCCGGTGAATTTATGCTCGCGTATCTTTGGGTCGCAATCGGCGGCGCACTCGGCAGCGTGGCGCGATTCGGCCTCAACGGCCTGATCTCGGCGCGCTTTGGCGAGACGTTTCCGTGGGGCACGCTCGTCATCAATGTCACCGGCTCGTTTCTCATTGGCATCTTCGCCGCGTATTCCGATCCCGACGGGCGCGTGCTGATTTCGCCCGGCGTCCGGCAGTTTCTGATGATCGGCATCTGCGGCGGCTACACGACGTTTTCCTCGTTCAGCCTGCAAACGCTCCGGCTCGCGCAGGATCGCGAATGGCTTTATGCCGGCGGAAATATTGTTTTGTCCGTCGTGCTGTGCCTGGTCGCCGTGTGGCTCGGCTACGCGCTGGGCTCCATGTTCAATTCAATGAAAGGAAATTAAAATGCAAATTCCAACCGACGCCGTCCTGCTCCGGATTTTTCTAGGCGAAAGCGACCGCTGGGAACACAAGCCGCTCTACGAAGCCCTTGTGCTCAAGGCGCGCGAATTGCACCTCGCCGGCGCGACGGTGCTGCGCGGGCCGATGGGCTTTGGCAAGGCCAGCCGGCTGCACACGGCAAAAATCCTGCGGCTCTCAATGGACCTGCCGCTTGTCATCGAAATCGTGGACAGCGAGGAAAAAATCAATTCCTTCCTGCCCGAGCTGGACAAAATGCTCGGCGGCGGCCTGGTGACTCTGGAAAAAGTGAAGGTGTTGCATTACCGCGCCGGCGAAACCCAGACATGAGCGAATTTGAAAATGAAGTAGTGACGCTCTTGAAAAGCGGCGGAACGATTGGAGCCGTTTTGGAAAAAGTTTTGCGGGCCGTGTTGAAACATTTTTCGTCCGAAACCGGCACGATTCACCGGCTTGATCCGCAAACGCAATTGCTTCAGCTCGTCGCGCACGCCGGCCTGCCGCCGCAGATCATTGAGGTCGTCCGGACGATTCCCGTCGGCAAAGGCATCGCCGGCCAGACCGTCGCCCAAAACCGGCCGGTGACGATCTGCAATCTGCAGACCGACACCAGCGGCGTCGCCAAGCCCGGCGCTAAACAGACCGGTGTCGGCGGCGCATTGTGCGTGCCGGTGCGTGCCGGCAGTAAAATTGTGGGAACCCTAGGTATCGGCACCATCCGCGAGCATGAATATTCGCCGGAAGAAACGCGCGAGTTGGAATTAATCGGCGGCATCCTCAGCGTTCGGCTTTCCTGAAGACCGGCAAAATTAAATTGTCCCGAACGATGTTTCGCGGCAAGCTGTGCATTCAATTATGCAGCAGTTCAACCTTGGCATCATCGGTGGCGGCACCGTCGGCAGCGGCGTCTTCGACGCGCTCCAGCGCAACGGCGTGCTCATGGCCTCGCGCCTCGGTGTCGGACTGAAAATCGTCCGCGTTGCCGTGCGCGACCTCAAAAAAAATCGCGCCGCCAAAATCCCGCGCGACCTGCTCACTACCGACTGGCGTGAAGTCGTCTGCGACCCCGAAGTCAATCTTGTCGCCGAACTCATCGGCGGCACGACGGTCGCGCGTGAAGTGGTTTTGACCTCGCTCAAACTCGGCAAGCCCGTCGTCACGGCGAACAAGGCGCTGCTCTCCGCGCACGGTGAGGAGCTTTTCGCCGCCGCCAAAAAATACGGCACCAATCTTTATTACGAGGCGAGCGTCGCCGGCGGCATCCCCATCATCAAATCGCTGCGCGAAGGTTTTGTCGGCAACCGCATCAACGCGCTTTACGGCATCGTCAACGGCACGTGCAATTACATCCTCACGCGCATGAAGCTGGAAGGCGCGGACTTTGGCGCGGTGCTCGCCGACGCGCAAAAATTGGGCTACGCCGAAACGCCGCCGGACCTCGACATTGACGGCCATGACGCCGCACACAAGATTGGAATTCTCGCGTCGCTCGCGCATGGATTTTGGGTGAACCCGGAAAAAATTCACGTCGAAGGCATCCGGCACATCAGCGCGCTCGACATCAAATATGCCGGCGAACTGGGCTACACCATCAAGCTGCTCGGCATCGTAAAAAATGCGGAAAGCGGAAAGCGGAAAGCGAAAAATAATTGCCGCGTGCAAGTTTCGGTTTATCCAACTTTGATTCCAAACGCGCATGTTTTGGCCAGCGTCAACCACGCGTTCAACGCGGTGTTCGTGCGCGGCGACATTGTCGGCGATTCACTGTTTTACGGACGCGGCGCGGGCAAGGATGCAACCGCCAGCGCGGTCTTGAGCGATCTGGCCGATGCCGCGCTGGATTTGAAATTTGGCACCAAGCATCGCCTGCCGCCGTTCGTGCCGCACGAATGTTCCGGCGCCGTCGCACGGATTGAAGAAGTCGTCACGCAGTATTTCGTCCGGCTCAATGTCGCGGACCAGCCCGGCGTGCTGGCCAGAATCGCGACCATTTTCGGCGAGGCAAACATCGGCATCTCATCCGTCATCCAGCCGGAAGGGCACGAGGGCGAAAGTGTGCCGCTGATTTTCATGCTGCATTACGCGACCAATGGCGCGGCGCTCAAGGCGCTCGCCAAAATCGCCCGGCTGCCAGCAGTCAAAGGCAAACCGGTGATGATCCGCGTGGAAAATTTTGAGTGATATGGGCCAGCTTCTTTTCCGCAGCACCAACGGACAATCGCCTGCCGTCAATTTGCGCGAGGCGTTTCTGCGCGGCCAGGCGCCGGATCGCGGGCTTTATTTTCCTGAAAAATTTCCAACACTCGCGCCGGACGAAATTGCCACGTTCGCCAAACTGCCTTATCACGAAATCGCCTTCCGCGTGCTGTCGAAATACACCGATGGCATCATTCCCGTCGACGCGCTCGCCACGATTTGCCGCGACGCCTACAACTTCGACATCCCGCTCGAAAAAGTTTATGACCGCGTTTACGTGATGCGGCTGGACCAGGGACCGACGGCGTCGTTCAAGGATTTCGCCGCGCGCATGATGGCGCGGCTGATGGGCCGGTTTTTGCAGGAGGATGGCCAGCAGCTCACCATTCTCACCGCGACCAGCGGCGACACCGGCGCGGCGGTGGCGCACGCGTTTCACAATGTTCCCGGCATCCGCGTCATCGTGCTGTTTCCGCTGGATGAAATCAGCATGAGCCAGCGCAAGCTGATGACCACGCTGACCGGCAACGTCCGCACCGTGGCGATTGACGGCAAGTTCGACGACTGCCAGGCGATGGTGAAACAGGCGTTTGCCGATCCCGCGCTCAAACACCTGCCGTTGTCGTCCGCGAATTCCATCAACATCGGACGATTGCTGCCACAGAGTGTTTATTATTTCTACGCCGCGTCGCGGCTGGCGAAAGCCGGCGAACCAGTGGTGTTCTCGGTGCCGAGCGGAAATTTCGGCGACATGATGGGCGCGGTCGTTGCCCGGCAGATGGGCTTGCCGGTGAGAAAAATTGTCGCGTCAGTCAACGACAACGACGCGTTTCCAAAATTTCTGGCCAGCGGCCATTACGAAAAAATCGTGCCGTCGCGCAACTCGGTGTCGAACGCGATGAACGTCGGGCATCCGAGCAATCTCGCGCGGCTGGTGGCGTTGTATGGCGGGCGGATGGACGAATCCGGCCGCATACATCAGCAACCTGACCTCGCCGCGCTGCGCCGCGATCTTTTTTCCAGTTCGGTTTCCGACGACCGCACGCGCGAAACGATCCGCGAAGTCTGGAACAAATACCAATTGCTGCTCGAAGCCCACGGCGCGGTGGCGTGGCGCGGATTTGAAGACTGGCAGGAACACGAGCCGCTCAACGGCCTGCCCGCCGTGATTCTCGAAACCGCCAACCCGGCAAAATTTCCGGAGGAAATTGAGAAGACCATTGGTTTTGCGCCGGACGTGCCGCTCGCGATGACGGCTGCCATCCAACTGCCGGAAGATTTTGACCGCATGGGCGCGGATTACGCCACGTTCAAAAGTTATCTGCTGGCGCGGCACTGAAAGCGGCATGGCTTGAAAAGCCCGGCCGAATTGCTAGGGTGGTGCGCATGGATTCCGGCCCCATAGCTCAAATGGATAGAGCTCGAGTTTCCTAAACTTGCGATCCAGGTTCAATTCCTGGTGGGGTCACCAGCCGCCGGAAATTCAACGCCAACTGGCCAGAATCACATCCGCCGGCGAGGTGTCGGGGTGAAGATAAAACATTTGGATTGTGTCCGTGATGTTTTGAACCGGCAGCTCCGGCACGGTGAAGTAGTAGCCGGGAACATCGGGATTGACTAGCAGCAGCGGATGGTAGCCTTCTTCCGCCGGCCATTTTTCCAGAATTTTATTCCAGGCCATGGCCAGCGACTTGGAGCCGCTGCCGGGAACATAATCGTGGCCGGCCTGTTTCACCCCGACCATGCAGCAGATGCGGTCGCCCATCAACACGGGAAACATCCATTCCTTGGCCGGCTTGAGCAGCGGCTTGACCGGCTGGCCGGACTGGTAACTCGTGCGGGCGGATTCCTCAATGGTGTAGATGGGAATCGGATTGCCCAGTTTCGCGTCGGAAAGAAAATCGCCCTCTTGAAAACCGTAGGCGTCAGGATACTTGTCCGCCTGCTCGATCATATTGCCAAAGGCCATCTGACCCGCTATTGACAACCGTTCCTGATCCGTATGCACCCGATACGGCCGGGGAGCCGCGGGCTTGGCGGAAATGGTTGGCGACACAACGACGTCCACCCTCTCCGGCTGGGCCACCGGCACGCTGGGAACGGCAGGGGCGGTGGTGGCGATGGGAGCTGCCGGTGATAATTTCACCACCCGCATCAGGTAGTTGCCCACCGCCAGCAGGCTGTCGTCCGCAATTTTTTTCAGCGATGGCGGAGTGGCGATGGACGGGGCCACCGGCACGGGCGGCTTGATGGAATCAGGCGCGTCGGTATTGGGAACGGAAGGAACGGAAGGAATGGCGACATGGGTCACCAGCCGCGTCGAAACGTGGGTCAAATGATGCAGATAATCCCAGTAGGCCAGCAGCGTCAGCAGCGACACAAACGAAATCACGCCGATGCGCAGCCACTTTCGATGGGGCGAACTGGGCCGGCTGAAGTCAGCCCCGGCAAACTGAAATTGAAATTTTAGTGCCATACCAATGCGTTTATTTTTGCGACATCAACCTGCAACCGATGTCGTAATTCTTTCAGCAGATTCGAAGCCAACCCAATGAGTTTTGTGGAAAAATTGATTCCCGTGTGTTGCCGAAGGGAATGCGAAGTGCGGGGTTTGCCCACTGTCCACAAACCGTCCGCAGGTGTCTCGCAAATGGACTGTTGCCATTTCCCTTTGCCGGCGCGGGGATTTCCTTTAATTTTCCGCCATGTTCAAAGCCGAAGACCTGTTTGACCTGACCCAGACCGAACACGCCGCCATTTTCGACGGTTGTCATTTTGCGTGGGACGCGCTCAAAAAAATTGAAGGCCAGCTCGCCATCGTGAAGAAGCAGAATCCGGCCCGGCGCTTTCCCGGCGCGACCATCGGCGACCGCGTCATCATCGGCGAAGGCACCGTGGTGGAACCCGGCGCGATGATCAAAGGGCCGGCCATCATCGGGAAAAATTGCCAGATCCGGCACAACGCCTACATCCGCGAGAATGTGATCATCGGCGACGGCTGCGTGGTGGGCAATTCCTCCGAACTGAAAAATTCGCTGATCTTCAACGGCGCGCAGGTGCCGCATTACAATTATGTCGGCGACTCCATTCTCGGACACCAGGCGCATCTCGGCGCGGGCGTGAAAATTTCCAACCTCAAAATGACGCCGGGAAATATTTTTGTGGAAGTGGACGGGGTGCCGCATGACACCGGCCTGCGAAAGTTCGGCGCGCTGCTGGGCGACGGCGCGGAGGCCGGCTGCAACGCCGTGCTGAACCCCGGCAGCATTCTCGGGCGCGGCGCGATGGTCTATCCAAACGTCTTCTGGCGCGGCATCCTGCCCGCGAACATGATTGCGAAGAACAAGGCTGAGATTGAAGTCGTCGGCAAGGCGTCGCAACTGGTCGGATGGACGTCGCAAACCGGCAAACCGGCGTCGCCGGCCGGTTGACCTAAATCGCTGAACGGCGTGCCGCCCGGCCTGTCCATTGGTGGTAATTCTGTCTTTTGATTTCAGAATTGATACTTTGAACGCGTGAGTGATTTGACCATTGGACTTTTAAGCGCGCTGCTGGCCACCAACCAGCCGCAGGCCGTCAGCAATGTCATCCAGCAGCAGACGGGCGTGGCCGTGGACATCGCCGCCGACCCGGCGGAAAAGGAATTGCGCGAGGTGATGATGGCCGACGATGCCGCGCAGGACGAGGTGAACGGGTGGCTCCATGAGTTCGACTCACAGTCCAGCACCAACCGGGCGGCCGCGACGGCGGCGTTGAACCAGCGCATCAACGCGCGCTTTGACCGCGTGCGCAGCGCCTACGAAAATTTTCTGTCCAATCATCCCAACAGCGCGCACGGCTGCCTGGCCTACGGCAGTTTTCTCAACGACATCGGCGACGAGGAGGGCGCGCACCTGCAATACGAGAACGCGCTGCAGCTTGATCCGAAAAATCCCGCCGTCTGGAACAACCTTGCGAACTATTACGGCGAAAACAGCCCGGTGACCAAGGCGTTCGAGTATTACGCGCAGGCCATCAAGCTCAAGCCGGACGAGCCGGTGTATTACGAGAATTTCGCCACGACGGTTTATCTTTTCCGCAAGGACGCGAAGGAGTATTTCCACCTCGACGAGCAGGAGGTGTTTGACAAGGCGCTGGAGCTTTACAAACAAGCGATGGTCCTGGCGCCGGACGATTTCACGCTCGCGACAGACTATGCGGAAAGCTACTACGGCATCAAGCCGCTGCGCACAAACGATGCGCTGGCCGCGTGGAGCAACGCCATGAATATCGCGCACACCGACGCGGAGCGCCAGGGCGTGGAACTGCATCTGGCCCGCGTGAAAACCTACGCCGGCATGTTCGCCGAGGCGCAGGCGCACCTCGACACGGTGACGAACGTGGCGTTTTTGGAACTGAAAAGGCAGCTCACGCGCTCGCTGGCGAACCATGAGCATCCCGACACCAACGCCGAAGCCGCCGATGAATCCAGCCTGCTGAAAATGATCCCGCCGCTGGCACCGGCCAACGCTTCCGCGACGAACACCATTGATCTTTCATCGAATCTGCTGGTGACGCCGCCGCCGTTGCGGGAACAAAAGCCGTAGTGGATTGGCCAAATTTGGACTGTTTAAATCCGAGAGTTTGTGGTGAAATAATTGATTATGAGTTTTTACGACAAATTGAAATTCGACGCGCAGGGCCTGATTCCCGCGATCATTCAGGAACAAAAGACCGGCCGCGTCGTGATGATGGCGTGGATGAACCGCGCGTCGCTCGAAAGCACCGTCGCCACCGGCAAGACGCATTTCTGGAGCCGCTCGCGCCAGAAATACTGGATGAAGGGCGAGGAGAGTGGCAACACGCAGACCGTGAAGGACATCGCGTTCGATTGCGACGGCGACGTGCTGCTCATTCAAGTGGAGCAAAAAGGGCCGGCCTGTCACGAGGGCTACAACTCCTGTTTCTTCCGCTCCATCGAGGGCAACGGTGAGACGTTCAAGACCACCGAGCCGCAACTGCTCACGCCGGAGCAAATGTATAAAAAGAAATAAGTTTTTCCGGGCCAGTCACGGTTGACCCTGGTTCCAATTGCGATTAGCTTTTACGCATGGTGGCCATGACACAGGTTGAAAAAAATCTCCGCGCGGCGATGCGGGATGCGCTTCGCATTCAGGATCGTTTCGTGCCGGAACCGTTGTTCGCAAAGACCGGTCGCGGCCACCTGAAAAGCGACGGTGTCTCCACCCTGCAAAAAATCAAATCCAGCCTCCGCCGGAAATCCGCCGCCCATGGCAGATGAAAAAGCCTTGGCTGAAAGACTGGCCATGGGAAACGGTCGTCACCATCAACGCCGCCCTGTGCAAGGAAAAGAAAGCGTTGCATAAACCAACTTCCGACGGCTACGCACCGGCGCAAAAAATTTGGGATGCGGCTCGCGGTCGTGATTTAACCTTGCGCGAGGTTTTTGATTTGTGCCGCAAATGCCACAAGCTTGCGCCGTTTTGTTTTTATAACGGCAATACCTTTGCCGCAATCGGTCGGACCATCATTCACGGCCTTCTCCAAAAAATGTCGCCGGTGAAAGCGCACAATTTTCGCAGCGTGGTCGGCCATTACATCGCTGGCACCATCGGTTCCAAAGAAATAACAGAAGCGCTGGCTGATTTGGAATCGTGAAGACCGAAGTTTCCCAATCACCCATGACGCCGTGCGTCATCTTTGAGGACGAGCACCTGCTGGTGGTTCACAAACCCGCCGGGTGGAACACGCACGCGCCGTCGCCTTATGCGGGTGAAGGCATTTACGACTGGCTGAAGCATCGCGAACCGCGCTGGGCCACGCTCGCCATCCTCCACCGGCTGGACAAGGAAACCAGTGGCGTTCTCGTCTTCGGCAAAACGTCGCTCGCCAACAAATCGCTGACGGAACAGTTCACGGAGCGCCGCGTTCATAAAAAATATCTTCTGCTCACCGACCGCGCCGCGCCCAAGAAAGAGTTCACGGTGAAGACAGCTTTGCTTCGCGTCGGTGAAAAATACGCGAGCAATCCCGGCGGAGAAATGGCGGAGACAAAATTCACGCCCGTCGTGGACGCCAAGTTCGTGGTCAACAGCGCGGGACTGAAAATGGTGAGCGCCGAGCCGTTCACCGGTCGCACGCATCAAATCCGCGTTCACGCGGCGGAGAGCGGCTTCCCGATTCTCGGCGACACGCTTTATGGCGGCACGCCTTCGTCGCGGGTATTTTTGCAAGCGGGCGAAATTGAGTTCACCCATCCGGCCACCGGCAAGCTGGTGAAGTTTTTCGCGCCGGTGGATTTTGAGGTCGAGGCGCGGCGCGCACTCCGCACCGCTGTCATAGAGCCGGGCGTGACCAACGCTTTCCGCTTGATTCACGGCGCAAGCGACGGCTGGCCGGGCTGGTTCGTGGAAAAGGTCGGCGACTTTCTGCTCTCGCAATCCGAAGCACCATTGAGCGCAAAGCAAACCAAAGAACTGACGCGTCTCGCCAAGCTTTTCAACTCGCGCGGCGTGTATCATAAAATTTTGTCGCACCAAGTCCGCCGCACTTCGACCGCCGACGCGTCTCCCCAACTCGTCCTGGGCGAGGCCGCACCGGAGCGGTTCGAGATTTCGGAGAACGGCGTTCGTTACGAGCTGAGTTTTAGCGAAGGCTATTCCGTCGGCCTGTTTCTGGATCAGCGCGACAATCGCCGCCGGCTTTTGACCGGGCATATTGCTGCAGACTTTACGCCTTTCAAATCAGAAATCGGAAATCGGAAATCGGAAATTCTAAACTGCTTCGCCTACACCTGCGGCTTCTCTGTGGCGGCAGCCAAGGCGGGCGCGCGGACAACCAGCTTGGATCTCTCGAAGAAATATCTTGAATGGGGCAAACGCAACTTCGCGTTGAACGGCCTCGACCCTGCCGTGCACGATTTCATTTACGGCGACACGTTCGACTGGCTGCAGCGGCTGGCGAAGAAAGGCCGTGCGTTTGACGCCATCGTGCTCGACCCGCCGACGTTTTCGCAGTCGAAGGAACACGGCACGTTCCGCGCGCAAAAAAATTATGGCAAGCTTGTCGCCGCCGCGCTGCCCGTGCTCGAGCTCGGCGGCGTGCTGCTCGCCTCCACCAACGCGGCGGACTGGCCGCCGGAAAAATTTCTCGCAGACATCGAAACGGCGGTTGGCGCGGCGAAGCGGAAGATTGTGAAGCAGCATTACGTCCCGCAGCCTCCGGATTTCCCCATCAGCCGCGACGAGCCGGCGTATTTGAAAACGGTGTGGTTGAAGATCGTCTGAAAAAAAGCGGCTGTCGTTGCTGGCAGCCGCTTTTGAATTCAACTCGGTTGATTATTTCCCGACGGCCTTCACAATCTTTTTCGCCGCATCCGCCATCGAATCGCCATTGATGATGGCCACGCCGGATTCTGCCAGCGTTTTCTTGCCGGCGGCGACGTTGTTGCCCTCAAGCCTGACGACGAGCGGAAGCTTCAGGCCGGTTTCCTTCACCGCCGCGACGATGCCGGTGGCGATGACGTTGCAATCCATGATGCCGCCGAAAATGTTCACCAAAATGCCTTTCACGTTCGGGTCGCTCAAGATGATCTTGAACGCCGCCGTGACCTGCTCCTTGCTCGCACCGCCGCCGACGTCGAGGAAGTTCGCCGGGCTGCCGCCGAAATGCTGGATGATGTCCATCGTCGCCATCGCGAGGCCCGCGCCGTTGACGAGGCACGCGATGCTGCCGTCGAGCTTGATGTAA
>Ga0182024_10002252_pt1 | contig 48348 bp, 28 predicted proteins | sample P32metaG_FD_120480 | JGI IMG/M metagenome (GOLD analysis project Ga0182024, IMG submission 120480) | Permafrost microbial communities from Stordalen Mire, Sweden - P3-2 metaG (Illumina Assembly) | ecosystem: Environmental > Terrestrial > Soil > Wetlands > Permafrost | place: Sweden: Stordalen...
GGATGAGTTCGCTCTAGCGTTCGCGCGGATTGAGGCTCACTACTTTACCAACAAGGGGTTTCTTGAGACGGACGGCCAGTTGTTGCGCGATGCCTCGCGGATTCGGCATATCCCCGGGGTGATCGTGCATGGCCGTTACGATGTTGTGTGTCCCATGGAGAGTGCGTGGGCACTGCACCGAGCATGGCCTGAGGCAGAGATGATTATTACGCCCGACGGGGGACATAGCGCTTCCGAGCCGGCGAACAGCCGCGCGCTGGTGGCGGCGACCGATAGGTTCGCGGGGTAGCGTTTTGCGGATTGCCGGTTCTCTGCTCGTCCGGAAGTTAAGCATTCAGGTTCGTGGTATCCCTGATCACATAGACCGCAAGGTAGCAAACTCTCGATCGTCTGGTGGCGGCAGTTCACCATAGCCGGTTTCGCGCGACTCGAGGAAGGCTTCGAAAAGAGTCGCGTAAAGGCCTTGCCGGCTGGTCAATCGTTCTCTCCGGGCGCGGAGAAAAGCAAAACGAAAAGGCGACCAGCGTTCCGCTTGCTCGAGAAACGCCGGGGAGAAAAATTCGTGTGAGTTGGCTACAGCCCCTATGATGAGCGAACGCCAGCTCATCCTCAGTAGCTTCTTGAACATCTGGGTGCCGTTGGGTAAGTCGTCCATCCGGACTCCTACTTTCTCGCTAAAGTTCAGAAGCTGGATCACGAGGGAGTCCAGTGGCCTACCCAGCAAGGCGGCGCGAGAAAACAGGGTGAGTGAACCACGCCGCAAATCCTCACCCACATCCTGCAAATCGTCTCCCAATTGAAGCAGCACACCCCATTCAAAGGAGAATCGGCTTTCCTCACCGCTGAGCCAACCATGAGCCAGGCACGCATCAGCCAGCACAGAAGTGCCACCCTTCGCGCAGCTCACCCTCAACAGGCCGTCGGGATGGTTACATGTTCTCTGCTGCGCGAGACTCTCTTCTTGCGCCCGGTGAATCGCCAGCAGACAGTCAAAAACCTGGGGATAGCCCGCCCTTGGATATTGTTCTTCGATCAACTTGACCAGTGTCCAGAGCGCGGCCTCACGGTAATCCTGCGCAGGAACCCCTTCGCCACGCAACCTGCTCCGAAAGCGCTCACTGAAGCGGAGCTTTTCTTCAGCGGAGATGTCCTCACGATCGAGATAGTTGTCGCTATAGGGATACAGTAGGCTGTATCCGAGGACGGATGACGTCATGCCCATGCGGACGCCGAGCAGGGGCTGTAATCCGCAAGCGGTCCAGGCGTTGCGGCATGCCTGAATAATATCGGCCATGCCCAGGTTTGGATCGAACTGTCTCGCCCAACGCGCGAGCTTCGTACCCACCGGTAAGAACTCGTCCGTAAGGAGATGGACAGTCTCTCCCTCAAGGTCTAACGCAGTCGCAGAAAATCGAGCGAATGCAGCTACGATACGGTCCTGGGTCTTGATGCGGTCCGCTTTGGTACGTGGGGCCCTCTTGACTTCCCGCTCAACGGCCCGCAAGGCCTGGTCGTATGCTTTCTCCCGCTCCTGTTGCTGTTTCCGGGTGTACTGCGCCCCGTCCAGCGTGGAAGGTGCGGCGGCGCTGTCCCACACTGCGATGGTTTGCTCAACCTGCGCCTCAACCCATGACCAGCTGTAGATTGGCTGCATTCTCCTGTTGGTTACGGAAAACCGAGGCAGATGGTTCCACTACGCCGCAGATAGCGAAGGGCGTGACTATTGAATGTAGTCAGGGGCTTTGTTAAGGCGATGGAAGGTCCTGGGATCGTGCTCGATCCAGAGTTGGGCGCCGCTTTGCTTAAGGTATGCTTCCATGGCCGCTCGATTGGCAAGGGTCTGTTGCCCATTGGCCTCACCCTCTGGCGCCCGGGAAGCTTTCCGCTCTGCCGCATAGTGCCATAGATCGCCCGCGATCAGAACCGGCCCGGTCTTCGGCAGCTTAAGGGCCAGAACCTGGTGGCCTGGAGTATGACCGGGTGCGTATTTTATGACGACGGTTCCATCGCCGAAGACGTCGTAGTCGGTCTTGGGGAGGATCACGGTCTTGCTGTGGCGGAGACGATCGTAAGCGGATTGTTGCTTGGGACTGGCCGCGAACATGGCGTCACGTTCGGCCGCGTGGACCAGCCACGTGGACCCGGCAAAGGCGTTTGCGTTCGCTACGTGATCGAAATGATAGTGGGAAAAAGCAACGTAGGTAATGGTCCGGGGTGGGTAGCCGAGCGCGGTCAGTTGCGGCAGCAAAGGCTTGGGAGAGGTTACCGTATCGGTATCATACGACAGGGTCGCCGGCTGGTTTGATTTGAATGAACTGTCTGGAATCGCGCCGACATCCCACATGAGCGTTCCTTTGGGATGAACGATTAAGTAGCACGGCACCACCATGTCGGGGTCTTTCACGTCGTCTTTTTTCAATCCGTAGGTGGTCGGGTCTTCGCCTTTGATCAGGCCGCAGTCGAAGAGGAACACGCGTAGAGAGGTTACCGGGGCAGCGATATTCTGGGCGAACGACGATGGCACTGCCAGCGTTAATGCGATCAGCGAGACAAGCGATGCGCTCATTCTTCGGCGTTTGATCATGACTCCTTACACTCTTTGGGGTCGCCGCCTGGCGGTGGCTCTACCCCCGTTTGGCAAGGATACACTCCCTAATTCTTGAAAGTTGGGACGGTTATCAGACGAGCCATCTCCGTTGTATTGGATGCTCTGCCTCCATCCACAGGCGCCGACGGGGACAACCAAGCTGCGGAGTGTAGCCTGCGTTTTCACAAGCCGGGAAACTGAGAGCGAAAGTTAGACTACCCTCCAACTTTCAACAATCTTCAGTAGCAACAGAGCAGCCAATTCGCCTTTGGAGTTCAACAGCGCAATGTGATCTTCGTGAATTTCAGCGCTCGAAGCTTCAACTACTTGCACACCCATTTGCGGTGGTTTCAATCGCACTATGTATGTTTTGTCCAACACTCCCCCAATACCAACAAGGCCTGTTACGCCAGTCCGCCATCAGCCACACGCCCGCATGGTAGTCATCTGTTTTTGATTTCTTCTTTCATTCGCGGCGACGGCTGGTCGTGCGATTCGGTCGTCCATCTGCCCAGATTGTCCTTGAGGGCGTAGAGGTTGCGCTTACCGCACACGGCACAGGTATGGAGTCGCAGTTCGGCTTCCTCTTCGAGCCCCTCAATCTCTCTTGGCGTTAATCCGCCTATGCATTTTTTTAGCTTCATGCCTAACTCGGGAACGATCATTAGAAGCTGGTTGGATGCGGGTTGCGTAACCAATGCGGATTACCTTTTAGTAATCCATCCCACCAGCGAGAACGCTGAACCGTGTACTCACTCATTTATCGGAGAAAAAGGGGTAGAAGCTTACCTGTTTCCCGGGGAATATGAACTTTTGGGGCATCGCGGGTAAGCATCTGATCGAGCGAGATGGACAAAGGCAGGCGAATACAAGGCGAAATAGCCCGTTCGAGCCGAATATCTCGCTTAAATACCAGGAGTGGCCTTTCGCTGTTTCGGTCAAAGCGTGATAATTGCGACAGCGTCCGGGGTCCCCTGCTTTTCGCCTTTCGAAGGAGTTTTGATGGCACGCCCGTTGTGGTCAGGAACAATTCAAATTTCGCTGGTCGGGTTTGCAGTGGAGATCTACCCCGCTACCAGCACCACTCGCCCTATCTCCTTTCATGAGATCGACAGGAACACGCTCGCCCGCGTACGCAGGGAAAACGTATCGGCGGGGCCATTCCCGGCCGCAGAATCGGGAGAACCGGAAACATCCGAAGAAGCCGAATCGACTGCAGCGAGACATAGCTCGTCGTTACACCTTGCTCCGCAAGCCAGAGACATGGGAACGGCTCGGGAGGTCGAGGAGTCTCCAGTCCAGCACACGGTGGAGCGGGCCGATATTGTGAAGGGCTACGAGTACGAGAAAGGCAAATACGCGATCGTCGAACCAGCGGAGCTGAAAAATCTGCGGCTCGCGGGCAAGAAAACTATTGAAATTTCTCAGTTCGCCAAGGCGAGCGAGATCGATCCCACACTTTATGAAAAGCCTTACTTTGTGATGCCCAAGGCAGGACCTCAAGCAATCGCGTTCGCGGTGATGCGGCAAGGCATGATCGATAGTGGCATGGTAGGGGTCGGAGAGATCGTATTTAGCGGGCGACAGCACTTAATGACAGTGGCGCCGCCCCACGACCCACAGCAGCCCGGAATGATGCTTTACACGCTGCGCTTCGCAAGCGAATTGCGTGACCCGCGAGATTATGCCATCGATACCGGGACCAAGCAGGCGGACGCTGCACAGCTTGGCTTGGCGAAGCAATTGATTGACGCCTACACACAGCCTTTTGAAGTGAGCAAGTTTAAGGACCACTATGAGGAAGCCCTCAAGGAGCTAGTGGAGGCTAAGATCAAGAACCTTCCTGCGCCGGCACCCGAAGTGGAAAAGAAGTCACCCAAGGTGGTGGATCTGATGGAAGCCTTGCGGAGAAGCCTGGCGCAGGCTTCTCCGGCGGCGCAAGAGGCCGCAGAGGCACGTTCAGCGGGCGGAAAGACAAGCGGGTCGCGCGAGAAACCGGCTGCGACTGGCGCCGCAAAGGCGAAGACGAGCGGAGTTTTGGCTCGCACTGCGGCAGCCAAGAAAACAAAATCTGCGTAGACCACCGGTTTTCGCCATCGACAGCGAATCCAGCAGGTAGCAGCTGGTCCCCGGGTCTACGGCAAATCGCGCCTCTCAGTTCAGCTTGTGGAGTGAAACTGCGTCCGGCCCAGGGAAATTGGCGGGGATGGGAATCGTAACTGTTCCTGTGGCAGCCCACTGGACGCCCCTCGCCAGCAGGGTTTGAAAGCCGACGCAATCAAGGTTCGGTGTTGGTTCACCTATCCAGGTGTGGCCGAGCATGGTGGTATAGACGCGGCCCTTTCCGTAGCTTCGAACCCAATCCATCGGCTCATTTTTGTTGGAGACCGGTGAATGAGCATAGGTAAGAATGGTCAAGCCCTCCGCGGGGCCATGCTGGCCATGGGTCAACTGCTCCGAAGGATGCAGCCACACCTTTGGCATCCCTGCGGTAATGGGATGGTGGGTATCCCTTACGTGAATTTGAAACTCCAGCCGTTGAGGATGGCCAGGTTCCAGGCCTGTTCCCGTGGGAATGACCACGATCTTGTCATCATCGGATACTGCCAATCCGGGACCGAATGTTTTCGAACGCCAGCCTAACCCGATCATGTCGTTGTAAGCCTTCCAATGGAGAAAGGCGTTGTTAGCGGCATGGTAGACGACCAGTCCGCCTCCACCCCGGACAAATGTCTCCAGAGATTGTTGAACGCTGGGCGGCCACTCGATTCCATCTTCCTGATGACCGCCGTTGAAGTTATTGATGATCACGTCATAACGAGAAAAATCGGGATGCCAGGAATTCCAGGCCTCCTGGGGAGCTCCTCGTGGCGGGGTCGTGGATACATCGACGGAGAATAGAGCGGTGGCCGTCAGGATTTCAGTAATCGCATGCGTTGCTGTCATCCAGTCATGGTTGTTGATCCCATCCACGATCAGGACCCGCATCGGCGAGGTTTGGGAATATCCATCTCGAGGCGATACAGCCAGGAGCGCGAGAGAGCATAGCGTGAATTGCCTTCGAGAAATGGCCATGAGAGGTAAAGGTAAGCTTACTCCTTGACTATTTGTGCGGGTCAGCGCATCCGCTATGCTACCTAATATTCGATTTGCACACGGTCCACAGTTGCTGCTTCGGTACTCATACCAGAGGCTAACGCAAGAGAGGAAATTGTCATGTCCGGCTGGCCTCGCTATCCGACTCTGTACGAGATAAACACCTGGGTTTGGCTTTCTGAGCTTAGCCTGAAAAGCGGAACGGCGGTTGACCTCGGTTCGGTACCTGGAGCCGAGTGGGATGCCATCGCGGAGTGCGGATTCGATGCTGTCTGGTTCATGGGGGTTTGGGAACGAAGTCCAGCCGGCATTGCGATCGCCAATCAGAACATGAACCTGGTCGCGGATTTCCGTCGAGCGTTACCCGACTTTAAGCCGGAAGACAATGTCGGATCTCCCTACTGCATACGACGCTACGTGGTGGACGCACACCTGGGAGGCGCGGAAGGTCTTGCCATTGCCAGGCAAGAGCTCGGCAGACGAGGGATGAAGTTGCTGCTGGATTTCGTGCCCAACCATGTTGCGCCGGATCACCCGTGGGTGCTCGAGCACAGCGAGTATTTCATTCGGGGAACGCCTGAGGATGCCAGAAGCGAACCGTCCTCCTACATTGAGGTACAAGGAAAGTTCTACGCCTGCGGAAGGGATCCTAACTTTCCGGCATGGCCGGATGTTCTGCAACTGAATGCGTTTGCGCCGGGGCTTCGGCAAGCGGCGCAGGAAACGGTCTCCAGCATTGCGGCGCAGTGCGATGGCGTCCGGTGTGACATGGCCATGCTGGTGTTGAACCAGATCTTCGAACGGACCTGGGGCGGCCGTGCAGGAAAACCGCCGACAACCGACTACTGGTATGACGTAATCCCTGCGGTTAAGAGTGTGCATCCGGGCTTCTGCTTTATTGCTGAGGCTTATTGGGATCTGGAGTGGGAGCTGCAACGCCAGGGGTTCGACTTCTGCTACGACAAACGGCTCTACGATCGCCTGGAACAGGGCGACCCTACTGGTATTCAGCTGCATCTCCGTGCTGACCTGGCCTACCAGGAGAAACTGCTTCGCTTCCTGGAGAACCACGATGAACCTCGGGCGGCGGCAATCTTTTCGCGGGCCGAAGAGCAGGCCGCTGCAGTGATCGCGTCTTCCCTTCCCGGGGCCAGACTCTTCCACGAGGGACAACTGGAAGGTCGAACGATCAGGTTACCGGTCTTTCTGGGCAGACGGCCGGCAGAGCCCGTTGACCAGGAACTACGGGCGTTCTACGAAAAACTTCTGGCAGCGATCCATGCTCCGATATTTCATGACGGTGCGTGGAGTCTTTGCGAGTGCAGCGGGTGGCCCGACAACCAAAGTTGTCAAAATCTGGTGGCGTGGAGCTGGATCAAAGACAATAATCGCCGCCTCATCGTGGTGAATCTCAGCCAGCGTGCTGCTCAAGGCCGTGTCCGGGTCCCGTGGGAAGAGGTACGAGGAGCGACCTGGCATTTGACCGATGCTTTTACAGGTTGGAGTTGCGACCGCGATGGGGATGAGATAGTGGCAACCGGGCTCTATGTCGAATTACAAGCCTGGAGTTTTTATTTTTTGGAGTTTCTTCGCGCCGAGGATGTTGTTCGCACGGAGACGAAATCCACTTGAGGTCAGGACGGCCGTGGCCTTTTCTAGCGCTGCGTGGCAAGAAATCCGGGTTCGCTACGGTTGGAGATGACAATTCTGTTTGCGTGGTAATGAATTCTCTGCGACAGGCTACTAGATGTATCGCCAGCGGGTGATGGTTGATTCAGGAACTACGTAGACATTGAAGAATCTTCCATAGAGCCAATCACCGTTGGCTTGTCTTCCATTAGCAAACATCACTTGCACAGACGATATGTCACTGGGGTGTGTACTGTGATCGTCCGGGTTGAATGGATGCCAATCCTGGTCCCTGTTCATGGAAACCAGTCTAAAGCGAATACGAGCTGGCCGCCTTTGGAAAACCTGTGGCAAGCTGTGCAAAAGTGGGTCTAGTGCTGACATTCACTGGAAGGGATTGAGGTTGATTTTTTTGGGGGGAAGCCGGATGTTGCTTGTTCGGAGAACGTGCTACAAAATCCCAACCATGGTCCACCTCAATCGAAATGAGTGTCATGCCTGAGTTGCTGCCACGATTGCGCAAAGCATTGCAGCAGGCTGGTGATCCGAACCGGGCACCGGCAATGCAGGCCTACATGAAGTCTGCGATGCCGTATCACGGTGTGCCAACGCCATTGCTACGCCAGGTATGCAAGGTGACGTTTGCAGACGTGGAGTTCGCAACGGCATCGCATTGGCAGGCGCAGGTGCTGGATTTATGGCGCGATGCGAGTTTCCGTGAAGAGCGTTATGCCGCGTTGTATCTGGCAGGTGATAAACGGTGGCGTTCTTTTCAGACGCTCTCTGCGATGAAGGTGTATGAAGAGTTGATCGTCACGGGCGCGTGGTGGGACTACGTGGACGATATTGCCTCGCACCGCGTCGGGCCGATCCTCAAGGACTATCCGGCGCCCATGCGACGCAAGATGCTGTCCTGGAGCAAGTCGAACAATCTGTGGAAGCGGCGCACTACCATCCTTTGCCAGCTGGGCTTCAAGGGAGAAACGGATCTGGAGTTGCTGTACGCCTGCCTTGAACCGTCGATCGGTTCAAGGGAATTCTTTCTGCAGAAGGCGATAGGTTGGGCGCTGCGCCAATACGCTTGGACTGATGACGGTGAAATCAAGAGGTATGTGCGGATCAACCGTACCCGTCTGAGTGCGTTGAGTTGCCGGGAGGCGCTGAAGAATATCGGCTAGCCGGAGTATACGGTTTTTGAGGAATCCGATGGGTGGCCGATAAGATCAGGCATGGGAAAGAATCGAACGAATGGAGGTCGTTTTATCGGGTGAGTACCGAAGGTATTCATTTGCCAGGCGGGTTGATTACCAGAAAGCAATTGTGCATTGCAGGATTTAAGATACTCTTACGTCCACAGCTCTCAAGCGAAACTCACATTTTGCAAAGAATGCTGCGGGAAGAAAATGACAGTGGCTCACGCTGTTCAAAACGGATCGGTCTGCGCACCGCGAGAGGTTTTACCAATCGAACGGCGCGTTGCCGCCGACTTACCGTACCAGGAGTTTTTCCGGCAATACGTTACGGCCAATCGTCCGGTAATCATCGAAGGTGCCGTCCCACAATGGAGAGCGCTGCGTACCTGGAACCCAGAGTTCTTTAAGTCGCATTTTGGATCGAAACAAGTCGCCGTTACTTATGGCGTAAGCCAACGACTTGGAGACGTCATCGACGCAGTGATAGGTTCGACAGTCGAACGACCGGGACCTTATCTGCACAGAGTCATTATTCACCAGGATATGCCGGAGTTGCTTCCGGATTTGACGCCGGAAAATGTTTATGGTTTTCCCGGCCGGTACGCAAGCCCGTTGATGCCGCACAGGTTTCGGCGGCCTGACGGCTACTTGAAGCTGCTCATCGGAGGCGCCGGGGGAAAGTTTCCTTTAATGCACTTCGACTCCGATAATGCCAACGCAGCCATTACCGAAATTTTTGGAGACAAAGAGTTCGTGCTCTTCTCGCCACATGACACGGGTTTCGTCTATCCAAGTTCCGAGGGATCGAATGCTTCCCTGGTCGACAATCTAGAGCAGCCCGATTGGGAAAGATTCCCACTTTTGCGACAGGCAACCGAATATCGAGGAATTATTCACCCTGGAGAAACTATATTCGTGCCCGCCGGCTGGTGGCACTCCGCCCGGGTGGTCAGTACGTCGATTTCGGTATGTTTAAATATGCTGCACGCCCCCAACTGGCACGGGTTTATAAACGAATGCTGCCGCGCGCAAGGCGTTCACTGGGCCACGCGAAATGCCAAGCGTCTGTACCTAGAGGCTACGGGCGCAATTATGAATGCTGCCGAGAACTTACAAATCAGGTATCCAGGCGCGGGTTTTGTCACGGCTCTAGCAAAGTGCTCCCCGGCGCGCCCCGGACTCTGACGATTAGGAACACAGTCCGGGTACGTAGAGGACTGCTCTCTACGAGCAATAGAGGTCGCCATGCATGATGGGGCGTTCACTTATCTTGTTGATACTGAAGGATGCCGGCTGTCATTTCGTCGCGATTTCGATCGCATGCCTTTTGCTTTTGCGCACCGATTTCATATCTCGGACCATTTTTCGTTGGATGCTTTAAGAGATCTCGCCGTCCGCATCGGCCCAAAGCAAAATCGCTGGTACGTCGAAGAGGGAGATACCCAGGCCAAGAATGGCTGGGGCACTCCTTTTACCGGCCGACCGCTTGAAGAGAGTATCGCGAACATTGGCCATCATCGCTCCCTGGTTATGCTGAAACGTGTGCAGGAAGACCCGGAGTATGAGCCAATCCTCGGTGCTCTGCAAGCGGAACTTTCCGACCTGTTGGGGATTCGGGTCGGATCTCGCTACCGCGACGGCCTCATGACGGTGCTCATTACCTCTCCAGATCGTGTCACTCCTTATCACCTCGATGGAGAGGCAAATCTGTTGATGCAGATTCGTGGCACAAAGTCGGTTCATATCTTTGATGGAAATGACCGGGAGGTAGTTCCAGGTGACGAGCTGGAGCGCTTTTGGTCGGGCGACATCAAGGCCCCTCTCTACAAGAGGCATCTACAGGATAGAGCTTCGACTTTTGAGCTGGTTCCTGGGGGCGGGGTTACCAATCCGGTTGCTTTTCCGCATTGGGTTCAGAACGGCTCGCAAGTGTCGATTTCTTTGAGTGTTAACTTCAAGCGTGCCATCGACGATTCCGCCGATGCCCACAAAGTGAACAGGCAATTGAGAAGATTTGGCCTGAAACCGCTGCCGCCAGGTAGAGCGAGGATACTTGATCACACAAAAGGGGTAGCATACCGCACGGCGAAGCGGGTCAAGTCGTACATAGCTGTGCGATCCGGAAAGTAATATGGACCAACTGGGGTTCGATTGCTGCTCATGAGACTGCTGAGGATTAAAGATTTGCAACCGCGAAGAAGGTGCACCAGCGGAGATCGGGGATGAGCCACACACACCGCTCTCACAAAGGGTTGAGTAGCGAAGGCAAACGAGACCTGGGGCAAACACCGCGGAACGCTCCGATTAGCAAGCCACTCGTGCAGGTGCGGAGGATTGGTACTCTTTTGCCCGGTCTCTGGGCATTGATTCGTCCCAGGAAGTACTTATTCTTGCTGGGCTTGTTGCTAGTAGCGATTAACCGCATCAGCGCCCTGGTGATGCCTGCCTCAACGAAATTCCTGATCGATGACGTCGTTGTAAAACGTGACTCCCACGTCCTGGTTATCATCGTGTTGTCCGTGTTGGGCGCGACTGCTGTGCAGGCAGCAACCTCTTTCCTGCTTACCCAGCTGCTGTCGAAAGCCGCATGGGAACTGATCACGGACCTCAGGATTCGCGTGCAATCGCACATTGGCAGGCTTCCTGTTGCCTACTTTGACGCCAATCGGACAGGCGCGCTGGTCTCACGCATAATGTCTGACGTGGAAGGAATTCGAAATCTCGTCGGGACAGGACTGGTGGAATTCCTGGGCGGCCTTCTGACCGCCTTGCTGGCCTTTATCATGTTGTTGCGAATCAATTCCACGCTTACTTTGCTTTGCTTCGCAATTTTGGTCCTCTTTACGCTCGTGTTACGGAGAGTTTTTCAAACGCTGCGGCCTGTGTTCCACCAGCGTTCAGTCCTCTATGCTGACATTACAGGCCGTCTAGCCGAGTCTCTGGGTGGGGTCCGGGTGGTGAAGGGATATCGAGCTGAGGCGCGAGAATCGGCGATTTTCGCGAGCGGGGTTCGAAAGCTTCTGGCCAGCATCATGGAGTCGCTTACGGCCACGTCCTTGATGAGCCTGTCCTCGACGACCGTAGTGGGGGTGGTGGCTGCGCTGGTCATGTGGATGGGCGCGCGAGCCATTTTACATGGGACGCTCACGTTGGGTGGATATGTAAGCTACACCGTTTTCCTGGCCTTTTTGGTTGCTCCTGTTTTTCAGGTAGCCTCGATTGGCACCCAACTGGCAGAGGCAGCAGCGGGCTTCGAGCGTACGTTGGAAGTTATGTCAGAAACGGTCGAGGATAGTGATCCGCGACGGACCTTAGACATTTCTGCCGAGACCTTCAAGGGGAACATCGGCTTCGAAAACGTTTTTTTTGCTTACCAGGCCGACAAGCCGGTATTGCGTGGCATCTCATTTGACGCTTCCCCCGGGAGCATGACGGCACTCGTTGGCCCGTCCGGTTCAGGCAAGTCGACGATTATCAGCTTGATCTGTGGGTTTCATGACCCTGATTCAGGAGTCATTCGGGTTGACGGCGAGGATTTGCAGCGAATTACGCTGGAGGCTTATCGCAGCCAGTTGGGAGTGGTCTTGCAGGAATCGTTCCTATTCGATGGCTCGATTCGTGAGAACATCCGATTCTCGCGGCCTGCGGCTAGCGACGAAGACATTCTTGAAGCGGCCCGCATTGCGCGTGTTGACGAATTCGCCCTGCGCTTCCCGGACGGATATGAGACCGTCGTTGGAGAACGCGGCGTGAAACTATCGGGTGGACAACGGCAACGTATTTCAATTGCCCGAGCCATCCTGGCAAATCCGCGTATTCTGATTCTGGATGAAGCTACATCGAGCCTCGATTCTGAGTCAGAGGCTCTGATCCAGCACGGATTGGCCTACCTGATGCGGGGACGGACAACCTTTGTGATCGCTCACCGGCTGTCGACGATTCGCCGTGCCGACCAGATCCTGTTCATCGAGCATGGTCAAATCAGAGAGCAGGGGAGCCATGTCGAGCTTCTTCGCGCAGAGGGCCGCTATTATCAGCTCTACACGCGCCAGCACACAATCGAAGAGAACCTCTTCCTCGCCCCCGGAGAAGGGGATCCGACAATCGCAGAGAGCGGCGAGTCAGCCGGCGATTGGGCAGTCCCAAGCTTTTCTCAGACCATACGAGGCATCTGACGCGCTTCGTGTCCCGTTATTTTAGTATCAGAAGCCAGGAGCCCATGCCGACGATCACGACTCACGAAAAGGAGACGCGAATGACTGCGGAAGCACCCGCAGTCTGGTGCGATCCTGGAGTTTTCAGCAAGAAGTTCAATATCGTTCCGTTTGAAGTTGAGCATGCCCTCAGCGGTAGTGATCTTTTCAGCATGCCAAAGCTCATCGAGCTGGCCACGAAGATTTCGAAGGCAAAAAAGTCCATACGGACGTCGGGCGATTTGACCTGCTTCCTGGGGAGGCCGGGCGAAGGCGCGAAGTTTCCCGACGGTCTTAGTTTTCCCGACTCTATTGAGGAGGTCGTCCATAACCTACAGCACAATGACGCCTGGTTGGTGGTCCACCATGTCGAGCATCAGCCGGAATACCGTCAAATTCTCGAGTCAACGATCTGTGACATACTGCGCCTCACAAGACAGAACCTTTTTAGACAGATCAAGAAATTTGACAGTATTTTGTTTATTACCTCTCCCAATCGTAAGACCCCTTACCACATGGACCGTGAATGTTCTTGGCTTTTCCAACTCCAAGGGGATAAAGAGATTCATCTTTTCGACCGCGCCGACGAGGATGTGGTAACAAACGCCGAACTTGAGTCTTTCTGGGCCAGCAACAATGACGCTGCCGTCTACAAGCCTGGTTTTGAACACCGCGCCTTCGTTTTTCAGCTGCGGCCGGGCAACGGAGTTCATATACCGGTGAATACGCCTCACTGGTTGCACAACAAAAGCAACATCTCAGTCTCGTTGAATGTCAACTTCCACTTCCACGATTCGGTGCTGGGAAATATATATAAGAGCAACTACTACCTGCGGAGGCTCGGCATGAATCCGGTGCGAGCCGGCCGCAATCGGGGATTGGACCGGACCAAGAGTCTATGTTACACGGCAGGTCAACACCTCAAGCACATTGTAAAGAGAACGGAATACGTACCGGCAGTCGCCAACGAGCAGAAGAAGCGGATCGAGCGGATATTTGGCCAAGGATCAAGAGCATCCCTGTCTGATCATCTAGATGAACGCCCGGTGGATTCTGGGAGGCAGCCATAAGCAGGACGAAAGCTGCTGAGAAATCACAGATGTCCTAATCAAGGATCAGATCTACATTTACGATAACAACTCCGCAGACGGGACCGGTCCGACAATACAATAGTCCAGTCCGCGCTGACCGATCGGTATCGGTTTGCCTGTTCGCCGAGGGCGGCCTCTGCCGTCAACCCGCGGCAGTTCGCTGCTCGCAGTCATCCACGATTTCCAGCAGAACGCGCCATCGCCGTTTCGCAGTGCCGCTCTTCGGTAACTAATTATTTCGGAGTGGTGAGCATGGAAGAGCGTAAGTCCAAATCCTCGTCGTTCCGTTGTTCCAGCGGAATTCGGGGTTATACTCCGGAAGGTCACCCTCTCGGGCCCAACATCAAGAGTACGTTCAGCCCTTTCCCATGAGGTAGAACTTGGTTCATGCACAGGGTCGTATTCGGGAGCTCGACGGCTGGCGGGGTGTCAGCATCCTTCTGGTCCTGGCGCACCATGCGTTGGGATTTGCTTTTCCAACAATCGTCGGACGGTACAAGTTGTGGTCGCACTTGTTCGAGGTGGCCGGCGCGCTTGGCGTGTTTATCTTTTTTGCTATCAGTGGTTTTGTAATCACTCGCCTCCTGATAATTGAAGAGCGAGACTACGGGTCGATCTCCCTCAGGGGCTTTTACACGCGGCGCGTCTTTCGAATCCTGCCCGTCTTTTACCTATTTATCCTCCTGGTTTGCTGCATGAGTAGGCTCGGCTGGACCCCGGTAGCCCCAAAAAGTGTGCTCCTGGCCGCGTTGTTCCTCAGGAGCCAGAGATTTCATGGGATCGATTGGTTCTTGGGACACTCATGGAGCCTCTCCGTAGAAGAGCAGTTTTACATTGTCTTTCCACTGTTTTGGGTGATATCAGAGCCGCAAAGGAGAGCACGTCTTCTCTTGGCAACGTTCGCCATCTTTCTCATCTGGAGTGCGCTCGTTCCATGGGGAATTTTTGCTAAAACCTTGTCGGGCTCAACTGTCATCGGTTTCGGCTGTGTTAACGCCGGCGCATTGCTTGCAGTCTGTGAGGAGCGGGCGCGAGGAGTTGCAGGTAAAGTCCCTCACTGGGCTGCCCTTCTGGTCGCGGTCTTGCTGTTCGCACGTCCGGTGCCATACAGCAGGCTGACCGAGAGTTTATATGTTCTGTTTATTCCCTTTGCAGTGGCGTTGCTTTTGATGCACACCGCCAGCCAAAAGGGATGGGCTTCTTCCGCATTGAAAACTGGGGGAATTCAGTGGGTTGGGCTTATCTCTTATAGCGCGTATCTTTGGCAGCAGCTTTTCACCGCGCCAGCCGGGTTTTATGGCAGTCCAAAGGCAGCAAATATCTTCCATCTTTCCCTGCCTCTACTCTTTCCTGTCGCAGCCATCTCGTTCTACTGCATAGAACGGCCTTGCACGCGATTGGGCCGGAGGCTATCCGCAAATCTACAACCTATCCGCGCAGAAAAGGTTCTAGTGTGGGTCCCAAGCTGCCAACAGAAGCTTGAGAACGCAGGACTTGTGGCCCCGCAGCTGACGGAGATGCAACCGGTGACCGGCGACAAGAACCTTCCGATCTGAGAATCTCGGGTGGTGTCCGGCTTCGATAGGATCTGAAAGCACCACAGGCCGCTGCCTTGACCTAAAATTGCTTCGGAATGCTCGTTCACCCGGCCGAAAGGTTGGCCCTGAACTCCGCCAAGGTCTTAGAGATCGCGATGTAGCTAAGAAGAGAAGCAAGTGAAACAGTCAAACGTCTCACAGTATCCCTGCTTTGGGCCCGATCGGCTGCCAAAGGAAGGTCGTTTACAACTCTCTCCGACGAAAATAGAAGCCCCGGAAATTGGGTACGAATCGCCGGGGATGAAATGGGATCCTAAGAGACCTCGGCAATGACCATTCATCGATCTTTTCGTAATTGATTCTCTCCATGCCGCGAACGAAGGCGGCAACATTCATGACCTTATGTGCCAGAAAAGAGTGCTGACTATGTTGTACCGTGTAATAGGTTTCCCCGTCGTACATAGGAACCCGGTTGACCAGCACGTGTTTGGGAGGATCAGTCAATTGGGCAAGTAATTCCGATAGGTCCGGTTCGATATAGTGAAGGGCTCCCGAAGTAAGCAGGACGGCTGCTCCCCCTGCCTCATCAAACCTGGTGGTAAAGCTTATTCCCTCCGCCTTTTTCTCAGCAGCGACTTTTTCTCCGCGTTGGCCTACAGCGTCAATCTCGCAGACGTGCCAACGCATCCGCTCGGGAAGAGGGAAGAATTTCTGGTAGAGGTAAAAACACTGACCGACTCCACCCCCTAAATCGAAGAGCGTCTGCCCTGGTTTCAACAAGTGCGACAACCAAAATAGTATTGGGTAATCGCTCTGATTGAAAACGAAGTGAGTTGCTGCGAAAAACTCTCCGACGCTCGGATGGTCGAAGCCCTGGAGCTGGCTTGACGGTAAAGCTGCGACGGCTTCTTTATATGATTTGTAAACGCCTCTATAGCGGTTATTTTTGTAGGGCCGGCGGAAAGACCAGTAGTTATGGAGGTCGCGCAAGGTATCGGCTACCGCGCGGATCGGACCGTCGCTCATCTTATCTCGTTCGTCCCATTTATGATGGAGTGTTATCGCGGCGTGCTGCTGCGAACAGCTCATCCACCGCGCCTCGTGCAAGACTATCCTGCTTTCCGCAGTTGAGGTTTGCTACCTCTCTCTTAAACCGCGTCAGCTGCATGCGGCGAGGTGACGGGAGAGGCGCTTTGAGGTGAACTTCGCCCCGTAAGCAAAGCGGCACAGGGGGCCGAAGCTGTTGGAGGAAGCCAGTCCGACAAAAAAGAGGCCAGGGACTGAGGTTTGAAAGTCGCGGTCAAGGATTGGCACATCTTCCACGGTGGCTAGCTGTTTGTGGAGATCAGGGTGCAGGAACTGCAGGCGCTGAACGTTGACCCTGTAGCCGGTCGCGGCGATGACATGGTCGAACTCCAGCTCGGCGTCTGAGCCGTCCTGGCGGGTGAAGGTGAGCGATATCTTTTCGCCGCGCATGCTCACTTGCCTCATCCTCGTACCCATGTGACTGACAACCCGGCCGACGAATCTGCTTTTGGCAAACCAGCCAGGGGCCGGCCCGAGATGGCGCTGGACGGCGCGTCTCCGCAGCTCGCTGGGCATGGAGTGAAACAATAGCGGCGCATCAGTGCAGAGGCGCGAACGCCACCCTAACCCGAGGCCAGAGCGGGGCATGAGAATGCGCTGGATCAGGGGGCGCGGCTCGAGAGAAGGTTCGTGAAAAGCGATCGCAGCACGGCGAGCAATCAAATGAGTTTCGGCGCCGGCTTCCTGCAAGAGCCCGGCGAGGTCAACGGCAGAGGCTCCCGCGCCGATGACAGCCACGCGGCGGCGCTCAAAGCCGGAGACAACTGTATGCTGGGAACTGTGCGTAAGCTGTTCCGGCGGCAGGCTAGAATAGAGTGGGGGAATGTAGCCAAAGTGGGTGATGCCGGCAGCCACCACGACCCGCCTGGCAAATACGACATCTCCATTCCTCGTGTTGAGGCGGAAGCCGCGGCCCGTACCCTCAACCGCAGTTATGTCGATCTGTTCCAGCTGGGGAACGAAGCGCTTCTGGAACGCGACCCCGTAGGACACAAACGTTTCAATCGGAACAGGCAGACCAACGTCTGCGTACGGAAGCGATTGTTCCCGACAATACTGAGCCAGCGTGAAAGCCGAACCGGGATCGTAGAGGTTGGAGGCAAAGCCGTCGGATTTGAGCAAAGTCCGGGATGGCATGTGGTTGCGCCAGCTGGCCATGACAGTTCCAAAAATACGGTACGAAAGTTTGCATCGGCCCAGGTGGGCCGCAAGGGAGAGCCCATAAGGGCCTGCTCCAACGATCGCGACGTCGATTCTGGACGATGTCAAGGAAACGCCTCCAACAGTAAAATATATGCGCATCATCCACTTGTTGAGTAAGATACTTCTCACTCCCCACGCGAGTAAGTGCAAAGGAACTTCCGCGGCCCCAGGTGCAATGCAGGTGAACTTTTTTCTTTCTCCCGAGGATGCTACCAGATTTAATGCACCGCAGCGGAAATATGCAACCTAACGTTTTACTTGCGGCGACAAACTGGTGGCCGCTGTCCGCAAAGCTGGCCATGTCTCTGCTGCGCCACGGGTGCAGGGTGGAAGCCTTGTGTCCGCCCGGACATCCGTTACGCTACCTAAGGGGAATAAGCCAGTACCACTTATATCGAAGACTATCTTCCCTTCGCGCCATGCATCACGCGCTGGCCGCGGCGGATCCAGAAGTGGTGATTCCTTGCGATGACGGGGCAGTATCGCAGTTACACCAGCTATACCACGATAAACCGGAACTGCGCGCGCTGATAACCCGTTCGCTGGGAAGCGCGGCGCATTTCGAAGTGGTCGCCAGCCGTGAAGCACTGCTTCATTTCGCGCGCGACTCTGGAATCCGGGTGCCCCGGACGGAAAGAGTGAAGACACGGGAGGATCTGCACCACTGGTTCGGGAGCGAGATGAATGCCGGGGTGCTCAAGCAGGACGGCACCTGGGGCGGAAACGGAGTGCATGTGGCCCGCTCGCAAACAGAGGCCGAGCAGGTATTGATGCGCATGTTGGAGCCTATACCGTGGACCACGGCATGGAAGCGGATGGTCATTAACCACGACCCAATCGCCCTGTGGAGCTGCGCGCGAGGCAAGACGCCGGTGGTGACGGTGCAGGAGTTTATCCCGGGACGGCCGGCCAACATGATGATTGCCTGCTGGAAAGGACGAGTGCTGGGCGCGGTTACGGTAGAGGTATTGCGGGCGCAGGGAGCGACCGGAGCAGCAACCGCGGCGAGAATTATCCAACACCCTGAGATGGCACAGGCTGCGTGCATCCTGACCAGACGGCTGGAGCTTTCAGGGTTCCACGGGCTGGATTTTATATTGGAGCCGCGCTCCAGGGCGGCCTACCTGATTGAAATGAACCCGCGCTGCACGCAGCTTGGGCACCTGCCGATAGCGGGACAAAAAGATCTGGCTGGTCTTTTGTGCGGGGAGTTGGGCGCAGTCGCGCCGCATTCGCCAGAAGAGCCGCCGGGCAACGGTCTGACGGCGAGTGACATCATTGCCTTCTTTCCAAGAGCGTTGCAATCGGACCCACAGTGGAGCGATCTACGCGATGGATATCAAGATGCGCCGTGGGCCGAGCCCCGGCTCATGGAAGAACTCTTGAAGGAGGATTGGCCGGATCGCCAATGGCAGGCACGCCTTTATCACTGGCTGCGACCACCGCGGCGCAACCAGCCGGTGAGGTTCGATTAAACGGTAATCCCGGGCGGGGAATTTCAATGCGCGCCGAATATAAATCGGGCCCCACGGTGGTTCAGCATGCCCGCATCCGAACGATATTGTTGCCACCTATTTTCCTTTTTTCCAATTTACTTTCCACTTATCACAACTTAGTTAGTTGGGCCGGCATATTACTTACCCAGCGACCTGGGGGAAATACTCAAAGGTAACTCATAACAATGAGGCGCTCAGATTACCATAATGAAGTGGTAATCCGCGAAATTGGGGGATACACTTTAGCCCTCTAACTCGACGTTTGTTGTACTCACTTAGAAAAGCTATTACTGAATGGTTAACGCGGCATCCTGTAACTCAAGATCGGCACATCACAAACTATCCCGCAGTCTGCCCAAAACCTTTCTCCGGGATTGACTGCGAATCGTCGCTCACCTGATCCGTACCCGGGCCCAAGCACCAATTCACCGTAGTCCGGACTGACTCCTGACGTTTGGAGTTTGATTCGGAATGGCTACCAAACGGGGAATAGACCTCGCGCTCGCGCACGCCGTGCACGACTACGCCTCCAACCCCGGATGTAGAAGTTCTTCCCTGAGAGAGACACGTATGACTGCATCAGAGTCCGTTTCTGACCCCATAAGAACCGGGTTTACGCCTGTGTCAGAGTTTGCGTCTAGTGGGGTGCGTCGCAGGCCGACCACGCAGGCTGCACTGAACGCGTCGATCATGATGGCGACAGACCTGCTGGCGGTTCTCTTCGCATTCAGTCTGGCATCACTGTTTCGCTTTGACCTTTCTGATTCCGGCTTGGCGCGCAACTGGTTTGCGGCCGGTCGTGATTTTCCCATTCACCCCGGATATGTGTTGTTCTTCGTGGCGACACTTCTGCTCATCAACCGGCGGGATGGCCTTTACGGTCCGCTGCAGGGACAAGGCTTTTTGCACGAACAACGTAAGGCGATTCAAGCCGGCCTCGGCAACGGCCTGTTACTCTGCGGTGGCTTGTACGTAATGCATAACAGCACCGCATCGAGGGGCTTCGTAGCCTACTTCATCGCACTCACGACCGTTTTTTTATGTGGGCTTCGCGCATTCTGGCGGTGGTCCCTCTATCGGAGGTATGCACGGGGTATAGACACGCGAAACGTCCTGGTTGTCGGCGCCAGTCCGATGGGCAACTCAGTGCGCACGCAGCTCAGCCGGAGCAGTCATCAGGGGCGCGTATTTAAAGGTTTCGTCGAGACTCCTGACGGTATCTCCGCATTAGAAGCCGGGCCGTTCGTGCTGGGAGATCTAAAGCGGATAGCATCCATCGCACGAAAACACTTCATAGATGAGATCATCATTGCGGAGCGCTGCTCCACAGCCACGGTGCTGGAACTTCTGGATACTGCCCGGCAAATGGATATCGAGGTTCTGGTGATTCCAGGCTTTTACGACGAGCTAACCCCCGAGGTGGCTGTTGAGTACCTGGGTAATTGGCCGTTGGTGGCGCTGCATCGCCGGAACGGCAAACTTCTCGGTCACCTGTCGAAGAGGATTTGCGATTTCGTGCTAGCGTCGTTTTTCCTTATCGCGCTGCTGCCGACATTGCTGGTGATCCCACTACTCATCAAGCTTGATTCGCCTGGTCCGGTATTCTATATCTCACACCGCATTGGGAAGAAAGGCCGAGTGTTTCCTTGCTGCAAGTTCAGGACGATGGTCGCGAATGCCGACCAGCTAAGAGATGCGCTCGCTTTTCTCAACGAGCGGGACGGGGTCCTCTTCAAGATCAAGCAAGATCCCCGTTTGACCAGGGTGGGTCGGATACTACGGAAGTTTAGCCTGGATGAGCTGCCCCAACTCGTTAATGTACTGTGCGGGGATATGAGCATGGTTGGACCGCGGCCGCCGCTGGCCAATGAGGTCGGACAGTACGAGCTCGAACACTTTCGCCGTCTCGAGGTTCTGCCAGGAATTACGGGCCTTTGGCAGATTCGGGCACGGCAGGACCCTTCGTTCCATCGCTACGTGGCGCTCGATCTCGCGTACGTGGAGAACTGGAGCTTCTGGCTGGATTTGAAAATTCTGGTAAAGACGGCGGAAGTAGTTGTTCGCGGTACCGGCTACTAGTCAAAGTTGCTGCGGGGCGGTTCCGGGTTCAGAGGCTGACTTGTTCCTTGTATTGGATTCGCTTTCCCTGACCGCCCGAGCGCCTCACTCGCAAATAGGTCAGCTGACCAACAAGTATCGGTATCTGTTGCAAATGCGAGTGGACGCCATAGAACAGAAGCAGCAGCGTTCGTCCGGGCGCTTTCCAACGAGCTCTCGAGGCTGAGCGCACGGCCAGGAACGCCAGCACGCCCAGCCAGGGCATTAGCCACCAGGGGCTGAGCGCCAGCAGAGGGATGGAGGCCGCGAACCAGATCATCCAGAAGGCGCCGATCCGAAAATTGCGTTTGCTTTCTTGCAACCACATCGGATCGGAGGTGCGGCGGAACCGATTGGCGATCTCGGCATACGCATATCCAGCGCGAAGGGCGCGTCGCCAGTACTGGACAAAGTGTGTCATGCAAAGATCGTGCCCCGTCATGGGGACGTCGATGTGCAGAACGCGATAACCGGCGGCGCGCAGGCGGCGGCAAAGCTCCGGCTCTTCGCCGGCCATCAGTTCGGAATCATATCCGCCGACCTCCGCGAGAGCGCTGCGCCGCATGAGCACATCGCCGCCACAAAAGAGCGTCTCCCCGGGAGCATAGATCCAGTCCAGGTCGAGCACGCGGTTGTAGATGGAGCGCTCGGGGCAAATCTCGCGGCGGTGCCCCCAAACAGCCCCGATCCGCTGGTCGGCGTCGAGGATCTTGAGACCAACCTGGGCAAAATCGGGTTGAAGGATTGTATCGCCGTCAAGGAACAGGATGTAGGGGGCGAGAGCTCGTTGCCAGCCGGCGTTGCGGCCGGCTGCGGCTGTGTGGCTGCCCGGTTTAAGTACGATCACCTGCGCACCGAGTTCACCGGCGACCTGCGGACTTCCGTCGGTTGAGGCAGAATCCGCATAAATCACTTCCCTGTCGTGATCACCCCGCATGCAGTCAATCGACGCAAGACAACGGGCCAGGCGTTGACCCTCGTTGCGGCCGATGACAACGACGGAAAGCAGCGGGATCTTCATCGGTGGGCCATCTTTGGTTTACGCGGAAGAACGCGCGCGGGAATGCCCACTGCGATGGAACGAGGGGGGACGTCGGTAAGCACGACCGCGTTGGCACCGATCGCCACATCGTCGCCAATGCGGATGGAGCCCAGGATCTTGGCGCCGGCGCCGATATCGACGCGATTGCCAATTATGGGTGAACCCCTTTCTCCGGTATTGCGTAAACCTACTGTCACCCCGTTGCGAATCACGCAATCGTCCCCGAACACTGCGTCGCCGCTGATGATGATGCCGCCAAAATGGTCGATGCGAAAACGTCGGCCAACGATGGCCTCACAGGGAAGCTCAATACCGGTGAGTATTTCCACCAACAGCCAGAGGATCCTGTAGGCTGCGGAGAAGGGCATCCGCATCCAGCGCCGGCGAATCTCATAGCGCCATCGGCCAAACCGGTAGACGGCTATCACCCACAAACCCTGACGGAAGAGATCCCTGTCGTAAGTGCGCCAGTCTTCCCGCAGGTTCTCGAACATGGTTAAGCCACAGTCTTTACGCCGCGAATTGGAGCATCCTTCACGCGCTTACTTCTCTGCGCTTGGCTTTGCTCTCCACGATGCCGTGTTTATGCAGCTTATAAAGAAGCGCTTTGTAATCGATATCAAGCAGCGACGCAGCTTGACGTCTGTTCCAGCGGACGGATTCCAGAGTTTCCAGCAGGAGCTTGGATTCCGCGCTGCGAGAGGCTTCGGCAAAATGATCAAAACGGACGCGGTCGGTCGTTAGCGGGCTGGGTGGCGGGGCGGGTGTTCTGGCAACCGCCAGCCGCAGCCTGGGTGGAGCGGAGGGATCGCCCAATTCTGCAGCCAGCAACTCGGCATCCTGGTAGACCAAAAAACGCCTCATCACATTTTCAAGTTCGCGTACGTTACCTGGCCAGGAATGAGCGAGTATCGCACGGCGGAGCGTCTCCGGGATTTGTGGAGTGGACGCGCCCGGGACCACATGGCGCGCGAGCAATTTTTCCGCCAAAGGAATAATTTCGTCGGGACGCTCACGTAGCGGCGGAATGGTTATGTTGATCACGCTCACGCGATAGTAAAGATCTTCCCGAAAGCTTCCCTGTGCAATCGCGGCCTGCAGATCTCGATGCGTCGCGGCCATAATGCGGACATTCACATTGACGATGCGGCTGCTACCGAGCGGCTGAACTTCTCCGTCTTGCAGGACTTGCAGCAACTTGGCTTGCAGCCGCGTATCCATGTCGCCGATTTCGTCCAGCAAGATAGTCCCGCCCTGCGCCAGCTCGAATTTGCCGGGTTTGTCGACCATGGCCCCGGTGAACGCACCCTTTTCATAGCCAAACAACTCGCTCTCAATCAGTTCGGATGGCAGCGCGGCACAATTGAGTTTGAGAAACGGCTTACTAACGCGGTTGGAATAGGACCATAGCTTCCTCGCCATGACCTCCTTGCCTGCGCCGGTTTCACCATGCAGTAGAACGGGGACATCGGAGCGGCCTACCCGCCGTAGAAAATCGTCAGCGGAGAGGTGCTCATTTGCGGCGGGACGGCGGGCCAGTTTTTGCTGCCAGCCTGACTTTCCACGCTCGAAGTCCGCAGGACCATCGCACCCCAACCTCGTCTCCCTCGGCGCTGCTGCGCCTGTAATGGTTTCGAGAATCGACCCCAAGGTAGACGGATCAGCAAGGGGATGACTGAATATATACACGTCGTTACAGCCGCGCAGCCGGCTAAGCAGCGACTCCGCGCCGCTTGCGGCAAAGACCATCTTGGGAAATTGCGGATACTGAACACTCAAATCTTCAAGTAGATCAACTTCACTGGCGGAACACTGCCGCATATCCAGGACTAAGGCAAGCTGCTCACCGGCGTGAGCGTGCAATAACGAAGCAGCAGTGCGCAAGCCGGGTTGTAAATACAATTCGACCTGGCCCGTAGTTAGCCCCTTCACCAGTTGGTGGTGGGCATCTGGAAATTCACTGACCAGGATAATCTTGCGGATCATCTTCCCTCCGACATCAAACTAAGGCACAGAAATGGATTTCTCCCAGCGGCGCGTCCTGATGGATTCTTATGAAAACGCGGTCCGGCAGGGCAACAATACATACGACCAATGAATCTGGAACAATCTTATTCGGCCCGGCGATGTCTTCAGTCTGGACCTTCTAAATGGTTGGCCAGATCTTATACTGTTTAGTTTAAAAGTTCTTAACCTATTCTGGTTTGACTTACCAGAGTTTTGACTTGGTTACCTTGGTGCGAGCCGCTGACTGTTACTAAGAACAGGTGTATGCGCACTCGCTTCGATCGACCAAGAATCGGAACAATTTCTCAAGTTTGGGAATATTGCCGGAACAACAGTGCGGAATCGCAGGAAAAGCTTGCGTTTTGAGCGTGAATAGGTTTGGCCTGTAAATTGCTGGTTGCAGGGCATCCCCCCGGTATACACGCACTCACACGAAAGAAAGGTAACCCCCAGCATCTTTTCGGATTGTGCATTTGCACAACACTAAAGGCGGCAGGACCCGCTGTCAGGGCAAACACTGACCCAGCCAGTTCAGTAGCCACCATGGGATTGACAGTGGCGAAGCCCTGCCTAGCCGGGCCGGCACTTGCCAGCGATTATTGCAACGTTTTGAGGGAGTCAGCGCATGTCGCAGTGGAATCGCAGATCGGTGGCTGTACTGGGTGTTCCGTTCGACAATGTCACGATGTGCGAGGCGATAGACTTGATCGAAAAAAAGATCGAAGAGTCGGGATTTCACCAAGTGGCTACGGCGAACGTCGACTTCGTCGTCAATGCGATCTATGACCAGGGAATGCAGGAAATGCTCTGTTCCTGTGACCTGATTGTTCCAGACGGGATGCCCATCGTTTGGGCTTCGCGGCTGATCGGATCCAGGCTCAAGGAGCGGGTCTCTGGCGTGGATTTGGTCCCTCGCCTGGCGGAACTCGCGGCCCGGCGAGATTATGGGATCTTTTTGCTGGGGGCCAGCGAGACCAACTCTCGCAAGGCTTCCGAGGCTCTCAAGCAGCGCTTTCCGACGCTCCGCATCGTCGGCCGCTACTCTCCTCCGGTTTCACCGCTTGCGGAGATGGATCATGAAAAGATTCTGAGCCGCATTGAGCGGGCTCAGCCGGACATTCTGTTGGTCGCGATGGGACATCCCAAGCAGGAGCAATGGCTGGCCATGCATCGTCATAGGCTCAGGGTTTCGCTGTGCATGGGGGTTGGAGCCTCGCTTGATTTTCTTGCCGGCGCAGTTTCACGCGCCCCCTTATGGATGCAGACAGCCGGGCTGGAGTGGCTTTACCGGGCTGCGCAGGAACCGCGGCGGCTGTCTCAACGCTATTTGAGTGACGCTTACGGATTGGCTCGCCACTTGCCGGCCCAGATGGCAGCCAACGCGATCCAACCCAGAAGGACTACTCACCCCGCCGTACAAACGGACCGGCAGGGGGGCATCTCAGTCATTTCTGTCCATGGCGATCTGAGCGGCGCATTGGTGGCCGAATTTGAACAAGAGCTGGGCCGCGTCTATCAGGAGGATCGCCACATCGTTCTGAACCTGGCTCCGACGGGTTACCTGGGCTTGGATTCGGTCGGATACCTGGTCCAGTTGTTGAAGTTGATGCAGCGTGGTGATCGGCAGCTGTGCCTGGCTGGAATGCCGCCCCACATCAGCAGAGTGTTTCGCGCGGCGCGCATGCATCGTTTTTTCATAAGCACCTCGACCGTGAACGATGCACTCTATCGCATCAGGAAAGCAGAGGATCGCTTGTCACCTGAAAGGATCGTGTTGCGCCCCCCGGCTTCCCCCCCGATCGATCTTCAAATGCAAATGGAAATACTGAAAGATTTGTGCCGGAGAATTGTCTCTCCGAGCCAAACCACAAGGCCCTCTGCAAACCTTCCCGGTACAAGTACCGTGGCGGCGCGCTAATACTCATCCTGCTGACTTTGGTTTTTCACATTATGTTCATAACCCCTTATCTTACAGAACCCATCGGCGGAGCTATCGCATTCTTCACCCTTCCCTTGATTGTGGAACTGGCTGCGCTGACGCTCGCCTCCTGTCTTCCCAAACGAAGCCGGGTAAACCCGTGCGCTGCTGCTCCTATTCGTTTGGCAGTCCTCATCCCAGCACACAACGAGGAGGTTCTCATCGCGTCCTGCGTCGAAAGCCTGCGGCTTTCCGTCCGCGAAAGCAGGACGCGAATCATCGCGGTAGCCCATAACTGTTCCGACCGAACGGCGGAACGCGCCGCCAAGGCAGGGGCGGAAGTGATCGTCTACGACGATCCGCAAGCGCGGGGCAAGGGGGCGGCATTGGCCTTTGGCTTCGCGTATGCCCTCTCGCAAAATATGGATGCGGCCCTGGTGGTGGATGCGGATTCTACTGTCTCCCGCAATCTGATCGGCGTAGTCCAAGACGCCTTAGCCAGCGGAGCAGAAGCAGTGCAATGCAGATACGAGATGGAGAGTTCCTCAACGCGACCCACGACCCGATTGATCTCCCTGGCTTTTCGTGGCTTTAATGTTGTCCGGCCTGCCGGCCGTGATCGCCTGGGTCTTTCCGCGGGCATCCTGGGGAATGGGTTCGCTATCCGGCAAACACTGCTTGCGGAAAACCCATGGAATTCGCTTTCCGTGGTCGAAGACCTTGAATTCCATATCAAGCTGGTGTTATCAGGTAAGAAGGTTCGCTTCCTTAATCAAGCCAAGGTTTCTTCAGCTTTGCCATCAACGAAAGATGGTGAAACCACGCAGCGCGCGCGATGGGAAGGCGGTCGCGCCAATGCTGCTCTGACTTGGCTTCCACTTCTTTTTCGGGAGTTGACACGAGGCCGGTTACGGGCCCTGGAGCCAATGTTTGATTTGGCGTCTCTTCCCATCGGTTATGGCGCCTTCCTGCTGTTACTGGCTGTGAGCTTGCCGTTAGGCTGGTTGCGAATCTATGCGTTAATGGCATTTATCGCGATAGGATGTCACGTGCTGACCGCAGCGTGGTCAGGCGCCGATTTTGCCGGGGATTTGCGCATCCTGGCTCGCGCGCCGGGCTACTTAATCTGGAAGCTCTGCATGCTTCCACGACTGCTTCGTAGTTCTCGCGAGGGCGCGGCTTGGGTTCGAACAGAGCGCCCTATGAGCGCATTAGAGCCGATCGTTGAACCGAATGGAGTCAGCATCGGAAGTTCTTTGGAGGTCTCGTGAAGCCAACAGTTTTACCAGCAAGGCTGCTCTTCGCAGGGCTGCTTCTGGCCGCCACTGCGAACACCATCCTCGGACAAGAGAGCACCGCAGACCACTCCGCAACTAGCGACCCGGAGCTCAAGTTGAACCCCATGAAGGTTCTGCAGAAATTCGAACCGGCAGCGAACGAGCAGTACGCCCTGGGCCCCGGAGACGAGATAAGCCTCGATTTTCCCGGTCACCCCGAACTGGGGGGCAAGAGGGTAGTGGGGCCGGATGGCCGTATCACGCTGCCGCTCGTCGGCCCTGTCAGCGTCGCAGAGAAGAACCGCAACGAAGTGGCAAAGCTGGTTGAGGGCTCCCTTGCACCCTACTATAAAGAGCTGACGGTTACGGTCAACATAGACAAGTACAGCTCGAACCGTATCGTCGTGATCGGTAGCGTGCAACATCCCGGCGTGCTCTACTTCGATGACACGCCGACCCTGCTCGATGTCATCGCGAGGAGTGGATTGCTCGCCACTGCCGGCACTGGATCGACGAATTCTTCGGCTGTGCACGACGGAATTCCCGAACGCTGCGCTATATACCGCGGTAACGATCAGGTGGTTTGGGTGAATTTAAGGGAGTTATTGCAGAGTGGCAATTCGATGGCCGATCTACGTTTGCGACGAAATGACATCGTTTATGTCCCCGCTCAACAGGACGTCTTCGTATCCGTGCTGGGAAGCGTCATGCATGCAGGCGCAATTCCTCTCACGTCTGAATCGACGCTAGCGTCCATTCTGGCGCAGGCGGGCGGTCTAGCCGAGGGCGCGGCGTCAAACATTCAAGTCATTCAACCCTCCACCGGTAGAACGGTGACCATTCCCTTCAAAGCCCTGCTGACTCTTACAGGCAGCGATGAAGTTAAGCTGCACGCCGGAGACGTGGTCTTTGTTCCACAAAGCGGCTTCTACAAAACGACTTACGTCGTCCAGCGATTGAGCGGGATCGCGTCCATTGGAACCATCGCCGCAGTTGCTGCCCACTGATACAACGACTGATTAACCGAACGGCTCACCATTCCCTTTGAGGCAAAGGTCACTTTCGATGAATATTAAGCCGCTAAGCCAATCCGAAGATCCACAGTCGATTTCCGCACTCCCGGCCTGGTTCGCAAGGATCGACATACTGCAAAGTTTGCGGCTGCACAAAATGCTTGCCACCCTGGTGGCTCTGGGGACTCTAGGTCTGGGATTTGCTATGCTTGCCCGGCAACATTCCACGTTTAAAGCAACCAGCGTGGTCTATGTATCACCAAATTTTCCCGCCACCCTGGTCACCAACCAGGAGCAGGAATACCATTATGATTCCTACATCGAAGAGCAGCTGCACTTGGTCAAGCGATATGCCGTGATTTCAGGTGCGGTGCGCAAGCTTAAACCGGGAGTGTGGCAGCATCCGGGAGAAACTCTCGAGTCTGCGGTGGAAAGGCTGCAGAACAGCTTGACGGTGAAGCGCGACGGCCAAAGTTATCAGTTGGATATCACTCTCCAAGGTGGCAACCCGCACTATCTGGCAGATATTGTCAACGCGGTAACGGACAGCTACCTTCACGAGGTAAAGGACGAGGAATTCTACGGTCGCGACGAACGGCTCGATTCTTTGCGGCAGGCGCGCCTTGAGGTGCAGGGTGAACTCACTAGCCGGCTTCAACAACAAACCCAGATAAGCCAAGCTCTCGGTGTCGCCGTGGTCTCAGCAGAATCGGACCAAATCGATACGCAAGTGGCGAAACTGCAGACCGACCTCATGGCAGCCCACGAACAGCGCGTTGAAGCCGAGGCAAAGCTTGACGCTCTGGAGAACGGTGGCCGAGGTGTACCAAGCGCAGCCCTTAACGCCGCGGCTGAGGAGATTGCCGCTTCGGATCCGAGTCTGCTGGCCCTCAAGTCATCCCTGAGCCAAAAGCGGGCTGTGCTGCTGGATCAACTGGCTGGGATGACGCCAAATCATCCTTTGCGTAAGACGACCGAGGAGCAACTTTCTGAAATTGAGAGCGCCTTGCAGAAGCTGCAGACCAACCTTCGCGACCACGCCGCGGCAGGTCTGGAACAGAAGCTGCGCACCGACCTCAAACGCGCCAACACAGTTGAGGCTCAGTTGCGTTCCGACCTGCAGTCTCATACCCACCAGGCAACGCTTGTCGCTCCGAGCTTTCAGCGTGCCCAAGTGCTGAAAGCCGAGATCACCGCACTGCAAGCGCGATACGCCACTTTGGATGACCAGACGAGGAACCTGGAGCTCGAAAGCAAGTCGCCAGGTTCGGTCCATCTGTTCGCCGCAGCCCAGGTGCCCACTGGTCCCCTAGCGACCAAAAGGAAGCTTATTTCCCGCTTGCTGCTTCCCTTCGCGTTGCTGCTGGCGACGGTTACCGTGGTTCTCGTCGACTTACTGGATCGCCGTGTACAAGCCGTGGTCGACGTCGAGCAACTCCTCGGGTTTGCTCCGATCGCGGCGATCTTCGACGACCAGGACGTTTCCATGCAGGTGTTCGACGAATGTACGTTGCGCCTGGCGGCTGGCGTCGACCAAGCGGCCCGCAGCGCAGGCGTACGCACCATCGTGCTTACCTCGCTGAATACAGGCGGCGGAACGACATCGATTGTAGAAAACCTGGGTAGCACCCTGGCTAAACTAGGCCGTAGAACATTGACCATTGATTCCACCGGCGCTAGCTTGCCAATCGCCTATGTCACGCACAACCCCAATCATGTGGCGCAGCTCGGGACAGGGGGCTTTTCCGCCACGAAGCCGGGGGCTGACATTCGGTCCACTGCTGTCGTAGCCCAACCGTTCTCAACTAAGCTCCCGCCCCTCACCAATTTCATGGATCAAGAGTTTAAGGACCTGACAACTGATTACGACATCGTCCTGATCGATGCAACACCGATTCTGATATCTGCGGAAACCGAATATCTGTCACGCTTTGCCGATGTGACCATTCTCATTGCAGAGGCGGGGAAGACGACAAAAGCTCAGTTGGTCCGTGCTTCGCGTTTACTGGAGCGGCTGCAGGTTCCGGGGATCGCCGCCATCATTAACAAGATTGGATATCGCCGGGCAAGTCGAGCAACTCGCGAGGACGTAAGTGCTTTGGAGGCGCGCATGAAGAAAGAGAACTTCCGGTGGACTTCACGCTGGAGGAAACCCGGCGTTCCCGCCCACGACGATGTCGACCAGGCGGCAAAAGAGGACGCTACTTACGCATGAACAGGAATCTTCTTATGGACGGGCTTAAAAACAAATCGACGGGGGGAGGCAGCGAAGCTGACCAAGGGACACCCCATGGTGTAGTGGAAACAGAAATAAAGGTCACCGCTCTGTGGAAAGAAACTCTGGGCCTCCGCCACGTAGGCGTCGACGAGAATTTCTTCGATCTCGGAGGCACTTCTCTGCTGGCGATTGTACTGCTCTCGCGGATCAACCGAACATTCGGTTTAGAGCTGCCCATCGCGAAAATCTTCGAATATACGACTGTGCGCGCCATGACCGACTGGTTAAGCAGTTCGGCAAACGGTCAACCTGGAAATCGATGCGACCCGGTTCAAGCGCATTTACAAATGACGGAGCTCGGCGCCAGCGCGTCGAAGAATGACAACCAGGTGGCTCGCCAGGCTGAAATTAGTCCGCTTAAAGGAGAATCGGCATCCGGCGGGGAATCAAGTGTGGATCACCGATCCGTGGGACCGACTCCAGAAACACGATCCAACGAAGAGCTAAACAGCTTGCCTGATAACGCAATTGCCATCATTGGCATGACGGGTCGATTCCCTGGTGCTGCCGGAGTTGAAGAATTCTGGAAGAATTTGAGTGCCGGCGTTGAATCGGTGACGGAGTTTGATCGTAGTCAACTGAGAGCTCAGGATCGAGCTGCGCGAGCAAACGCCGCAGGTTATATTCCACGGCGACCGATCCTCGACAATGTCGAGATGTTCGATGCCTCCTTCTTTGGAATCTATCCGCGAGAAGCTGAGCAGATGGACCCCCAGCACCGGATTTTCCTAGAGTGCGCCTGGGAGGTCCTGGAACGCGCCGGATACGATCCAGGCCACACCACACAGCCCGTCGGCGTTTTCGCTGGCTGCAGCATGAATACCTATCTCATGCAGAACCTGGCAACAGGGCGGCCGTTTCTTGAGGAATTCACCGGCGTGTATCAGGTCGGCTCGTATGTGACGATGTTGGGGAACGACAAGGATTTCCTTGCCACGCGGGTCTCGTATAAGCTCAACCTCCAAGGTCCAAGCATTACTGTACAGTCGGCCTGCTCGACCTCCCTGGTGGCAATTTGCCAGGCTTGTCAGAGCCTTATGACGGACGGCTGTGACATGGCATTGGCGGGGGCCGTTTCGATTACCTTTCCACAAGAGCGCGGGTACCTGCCTCAGGAAGGTGGCTTGGCTTCGCTTGACGGCCATTGCCGTCCCTTTGACTCTCGTGCGAACGGTACGATCTTCGGCCATGGCGCCGCAATCGTGCTGCTCAAACGTGTAAAGGATGCACTCGCCGATGGTGACCAGATATTGACCGTGATCCGCGGGTTTGCGGTCAACAACGATGGATCTGTCAAGGTCGGCTATACCGCGCCCAGCGTGGAAGGCCAGGCAAAAGTAATAGCGCGGGCACAAAAGATGGCAAATGTTCCGGCGGCATCGATTACCTACATCGAGGCACATGGAACGGGGACACCTCTTGGAGACCCGATCGAGATTGCGGCGCTCACTAAGGCGTTCCGGGCCGACACGTCGGAGTCAGGATTTTGTTCATTGGGATCTGCCAAGGCAAACGTGGGGCACCTCGATGTTGCCGCAGGTGCCACAGGCCTCATCAAGACAGTGCTGCAAATCCAGAACCGCAGTATTCCCAAATTGCTCCACTTCGAGCAGCCTAATCCGCACCTGGATCTTCCTAATACCCCCTTTCGGATTCAGCGTGAATTGGGTCCCTGGAGGACCACTGGTCATCCGTTGCGCGCCGGCGTGAGTGCCTTTGGCGTGGGCGGCACCAACGCCCACGTAGTCGTCGAAGAGCCTCCTATCGGGCGGCATTCTGACAACGGTCGAGAATATCAATTGCTTACCTGGTCGGCGAAGACACAAACTGCAGCCGCTAAGGTCGGTGAGGCTTTGGCGCAACATCTCGCAAACGACACGATGAGTAATCTCGCCGATACCGCCTATACCTTGCAACTCAGCCGTAGTCGCCACCGGTATCGCCAAGCCCTGGTTGCAAGTAGCGCAGAAGAAGCATTACAAGGTTTGGCCGCCGCCAGATCCGGTGATTCGATCCCGCACCAAAAATATTTTTCAGAGAGCCCAAGCATTGTCTTCTGCTTTCCCGGCCAGGGCGTGCAGGCGACCGGGATGGGCCTCCAACTGTTGAACAGCGAAGCGGTATTTCGCCGGCACCTCGAGCACTGCGATGAACTCTTACAGCCGTTACTCGGGGAAAGCCTGCTCGCAACGCTTTATCCATCAGAAACAGCAGCGGCGGGGGTCACCAAACTCAATCAAACTTTTTACGCACAACCGGCAATCTTTGCGATGGAATATTCGCTGGCTCAGCTTTGGTTGTCATGGGGCATTCGACCAGCAGCGATGGTGGGTCACAGCGTAGGCGAATATGTTGCGGCTTGCTTATCCGGGGTTTTATCGCTGCAACACGCCCTAAACGCGATCGTGCAACGCGGAAGGCTGATGCAGAACCTGGCTCCTGGTTCCATGCTTGCTGTGCGCAGCGACCGGGACACGGTGACCGAACTTATTGGGACAGAACTCGACCTGGCCGCCGTCAACAGCCCGCAACTGTGCGTCGTCTCCGGAAGTGACTCCACCATCAAAGCGTTCGCCGGACTGTTAGACGAAAAGCGAATTCTCTATCGGCCGCTCGCGACCTCGCATGCTTTTCACAGCCGGATGGTCGAGCCGGCATTAGCGCCTTTCGGCGAATATCTTCGTACTTTGTCCTTTGGACGACCGTCGATTCCCTATGTCTCTACCCTCACCGGACGTTGGATCACAGAGGGGGAAGTGGCCCAGCCGAGTTACTGGACCAACCAACTGCGAAATACCGTTCGCTTCATGGACGCGATCGTCGAACTCGCCCGGGTGCCCGAGCGTATTTTTCTTGAGGTTGGCCCGGGTGAGACGCTAGTCCAGATGATCCGTCAGACCGTCGGATCCGGTTCGGGAACACCCTTCGTGCTCTCATCCTTAGGTAGGTGTCGCGACCAGGAACGCCACGAAGGCCGATCGCTGGTCTCCGCGCTGGGAAGCCTTTGGACAGCGGGAGCGAATCCCGACTGGTCGGCCTTTCATGCCGGATTTTCTCGAAGACGCGTTCTTCTGCCTACCTACCCTTTCGAGCGCAAGCGGTATTGGGTAGAACCACCGTCAGCATCGACTGAAGACTCGCCGCAGAAACAAAATTCAGGACAGGCGGCGCTCGCCGATGTTTTTCAAAGTGACGATTCTTCTGCTGAGGATTCTCCTATGACAACAGCCAATTCTGCATCCACCACCTTGCAAGATCGGGCGACGCTAGACGAACTTAAAGCTTTGGTGACTGACCTCTCCGGCATCGACCTTGCAGACGTTGGCCCCGATATCAGCTTTCTTGAACTGGGCTTTGATTCTCTCTTCCTTACCCAGTTGACGCAGGAAATCGCGGGAAAATATCAAATCAAGCTCACGTTTCGCGAATTGATGGAAAGCTATGCTACGTTGGGCACCTTGGCATCGCTGTTAGAAACAGCGGTGAGGTCACGCCCCGAAGCGGCTGCCCGCGAAGTTGCAAATGCTTCGGCACGAACCTTTGCAGCTCCTTCTACTGCAACGGTTGCTGTGGCGGCCGCTCCGTCTACTGCAACGGTTGCTGTGGCGGCCGCTCCTACCAATTCATACCAGGATCTCTTTGCCAGCCAGGTGCAGGCTCTGTCGGGTCTGTTTAGCCAGCAGTTGCAGTTTCTTCGCGACCAACAGGCTGCGGGTGTGCCGACGATTGCTTTAGAGCCCGTCACGCCCACCCAATCGCACGAGCTTAGGCCCTCCCCCCCCGTGTTGTCTCCACCTTCAGCAGCCCAGCAGATACCCTCGGCGCAGCTTCGGGGCGAGGCCATCGTTCCCCGAAACTCCGCCGTGGTTTCTGCACCACGACGGACGGGAACTCCCAGTAGTCTTACTTCGGCGCAGGAGGATTATCTTGGCAAATTCGTGCGCAATTACAACCAGCGCACTTCTACTTCGAAGCAGCTTACGCAGAAGCACCGCCCGTTCTTCGCCGATGGCCGGGTGGCAGCGGGATTCAACCCACAACTAAAGGAAATGATTTACCCGCTGGTGGTCGAACGGTCGCGGGGCGCTTACCTTTGGGACAAAGATGGCAATCGTTATGTCGACATACTGAATGGATTTGGTGCGATCCTCTACGGCCACTCACCCGAGTTCATCGTGGAGGCGGTTCGCAAACAACTCGAGCTTGGTTTTCCTATCGGACCGCAGACTGAGTTGGCAGGAGAATGCGCTGAGTTGATTCGTGAGCTTACCGGGATGGAGCGCGCAACCTTTTGCAATACCGGATCGGAAGCAGTGATGGGCGCGTTGCGCCTGGCGCGAACAGTAACAGGCCGCAGTCTCGTGGTCTTGTTTGCGGGCTCCTATCATGGCAGCTTTGATGAAGTACTGGTCAAGCCGGTCGGCAGTCATCGATCAATGCCGAGTGCTCCAGGCATCCCGCGGGAAAGTGTCTCAAACATTCTGGTGCTCGACTATGGCACACCGGAGAGTCTGGCTATCGTCCGTCAACGATCGAACGAGATCGCCGCTGTTCTGGTCGAACCGGTCCAGAGCCGGCATCCCGAGTTGCGACCTGTAGAATTCCTTCGTGAAGTGCGTAGTATTACGCAGGCGTGCGGTGCAGCGCTAATCTTTGATGAAGTTGTTACCGGCTTCCGGACCCATCCTGGTGGTATGCAGGCCGTCTACGACATTCGCGCTGATCTTGCAACCTATGGCAAGGTTGTTGCGGGGGGATTGCCCGTAGGGGTGATTGCCGGTTGCTCCAACTTCATGGACGCTCTGGATGGTGGTCAATGGCAGTTTGGGGACGATTCGTTCCCCCAGGCCGGGGTTACCTTCTACGCCGGAACATTCATGCGCCATCCGCTCGCTCTGGCCGCGGTTCGGGCCAGCTTGCAACACCTGAAGGGCACCGGCCCGACACTACAGCAGCTGTTAGCGGACAGAACCTCGTCACTCGTAAGCGATATCAATTCCATGTTTCGCGATTTCGACTATCCCACGTCGATCGCAACGTTTTCTTCCTGGTTCTACTTCGGCGCGCCGGCTGAACCCCGTCTCGCTCGCCTTCTTCACTTCCATCTTCGACAACTGGGCGTCCATATCCAGGAAAGCTTTCCTTGCTTTCTTTCGACCGCACACAGCGTCGCCGACCTCGACTTCGTTCGTGAAGCGTTTCTCATCAGCCTGCAGCAAATGCGGGCTGGCCAGGCACTTTCCACAGAGGGCCCCTCCGCCAGGGGGTATGGTGCTGGAACGGCGAACGTAACCAAGGTGACCGGGCCGGTTCTAGCACCGCCTATCCCCGTGAAGGAGCAAGTCGATCGCGACGTTCCCATCACCGAGCCGCAACGAGAAATCCTGTTCGGCACGCAGTTGGGCGACGAGGCAAATTGCGCCTTTAATGAATCCACTTCCCTGCGCCTCGATGGCGTTCTTGATCAAATCGCTTTGCTGCGTAGCCTGGAGCAGCTGGTCGACCGCCATGATGCCCTGCGTTCCAGGGTCTTGGAGAGCGGCGATGGCATTCACACTTCCTCCACGCTTCCAATCCCATTCGAAACGACGGATCTGAGCGTCCTTAGCGCCGAGGAACAGGCTGCAAGATACAGGGAGTTCCTACAACAGGAGGCGTCTACTCCCTTTGACCTGTTTCGCGGTCCCCTCTTTCGCATTCGCCTGGTTCGGATGGAAGCGGAGAAGCATGTACTTGTACTCACCGCGCACCACATCATCTTTGATGGCTGGTCAACCAATGTTTTTTACCGCGAACTGGGCCAACTGTATAATGCGTCGGTGAGCGGTAAGCCTCCTATCACCGGGACTGCCGTTGCCTTTAGCGAATACGCGATCGAACAGAACCGGCGCCTGTCCACGGCTGAGGATGCTGCCACCGAGGCTCATTGGCTCAAGCAGTTTGAGACGATACCGCCACCGTTGCAATTGCCTACGGACCGGCCGCGCCCGGCGTTGCGCGGCAATGACGGCGCTACTCGCCGCTTCATCGTCGCGCCGGAAAGTTATCAAGCAATTCGTAAGGCCGGTGCGCGACAGGGTTGCACGCTTTTCGCCACCCTCCTGGCTGCATACGCGTTACTAATCCACAAGCTCACGCAGCAAGATGATCTCGTGATCGGCATACCGATGGCGGGACAAGCGCTCCTTGAGAACGGATCCAGCCTGGTGGGGCACTGCGTGAATTTTCTTCCGGTTCGCAGTAACTATGCGCCGAACCAGTCGATTGAGGACTTTTTAAAGAAGACGCGCACAACGCTGTTAAATGCGCAGGAGCATCAGAACTACACCTACGGCACACTGCTGCGCAAGCTCAAAATCGAGCGCGATCCGTCCCGGCTTCAGTTAGTTGAGATTCAATTCAACGTTGAACAGGTGGGCGGAGGCCTGCGGTTCGATGGGCTTCAGGTCGATCTGAGTGCGAATCCCAAAACGCATGTAAACATGGATCTTTTCTTTAATTTCGTGGATCGCGGAACAGAGCTGTGGCTGGATTGCGATTACAACACCGGCCTCTTTGAGGAAACGACGATCACGCGGTGGTTTGGCCATCTGGAGGCAATTCTGCGTGCCATGGTGGACGACATTCGCCGGCCGCTAAGAGAAATCTCGCTCCTTTCTCCGCGCCAGACAGAAGAAATCTTAGTCGCATGGAATTCGACGGCGGCGGAGTATCCTCGTCACAGTTCGGTTCACCGGGTCTTTGAGCAACAGGCTACGCTCACGCCCGAGCGTGTTGCTGTGACGGGCGAGCGCGCATTGACCTACAGGGAACTGAATGAGAAAGCGAATCAGTTGGCTCGCCACTTGCAAACCTCCGGTGTCAAGCCCGGGGCGCGCATTGCGTTTTGCCTTGAACGGTCCCTGGAGGCGATCGTCAGCATGCTCGCCATCCTTAAGACCGGTGCGTCGTATATTCCCGTCGACCAGAGCTATCCTGCTGCGCGCCTGTCTTACTTGATCGAAGATTCGTGCGCGGAAGCGCTGCTTTGCCATCGCGCGTTCGCGGCCCGGCTGCCCAGCATACAGACGAATGTTATCTGTCTCGATGTGGACTGGCCATCGGTGGCTCTCCAAGACACGGCGAATCCTTCGCTGAAGGGAGAGGCGACTGATGCGGCATACATTATGTACACCTCGGGCTCCACCGGCAATCCCAAGGGTGTCGTCATCCCGCACCGTGCAGTTTTGCGGCTGGTGCGAAGCAAGTCCGTCATAAACTTCTCGCCCGACGAGGTTTTTCTGCAACTTGCGCCCCTGTCGTTTGATGCGGCCACGTTTGAGATTTGGGGTCCGTTGCTCAACGGCGGCAAGCTCGTACTTGGGCCTGCCGGTAGAGTGCCCCCAGAAGAAATTGGTTCGCTGATCAGAACACATGGCATAACCACAGCCTGGCTGACGGCTGCGCTCTTCCATCTGATGGTCAGCGAGCACATGAATGAACTCCGCCCCCTTCGTCAGCTAGTGGCCGGCGGTGACGCGCTTTCGGCAGCCCACGTACGGGTGGTGTGCGAAGAACTGCCCCAGCTTCGGCTTATCAATGGGTATGGCCCGACCGAGAACACCACCTTCACGTGTTGCCATCTCATTACTTTGGACAGCCTGCGCGCCGGAACGGTCCCAATTGGTAGGCCCATCGCGAACACCCGTGTCTACATCCTCGACGCGGAGAGAAGGGTCGTGCCGCCAGGCGTGGTTGGCGAACTGTACGCGGCAGGCGACGGGCTGGCTCTGGGTTACCTGAATGCCCCGGAACTCAATGCCGAGAAGTTTTGCGATCACATTTTCGAAACCGGCCTCAGCGAGCGACTTTACCGGACCGGAGACCTGGCACGGTACCGTTCTGACGGTGTTATTGAATTCCTCGGACGTGCCGACACACAGGTGAAAGTGCGCGGCTATCGCATCGAACTTGCGGAAATCGAGCACGCGCTGGAGAGCTCCCCGCTGGTTCGGTCCGCTGTGGTGTCGGTACGGACGGATTGGGTCGCCGCGCACGATACTCCAGGCGACAAGCGCCTGGCTGCCTATATCGTTCCGGCCCAGAGTGGAGACCCGATTCCGCTAATTGAGGCGGTTCGCAAACATCTTCAGGAAGGGTTGCCCGAGTATATGCAACCTGCAGCCATCGTTGTGCTCGAGAATCTTCCCCGTACGCTAAACGGCAAGGTGGACCGTCGTGCACTTCCGGCACCTAAGCCCGAACAGCTGATGCGCCAACGAGCAGTGGTTTATCCTCGAAATCCCCGGGAGGAAAGCCTGGCTGCAATCTGGGCGAAGGTGTTGGACCTACAGGAAGTGGGGGTCGAAGACAGCATCTTCGAATTGGGTGGTGACTCATTGTTGATCTTCCGCATCACCACACTTGCCCGTCAGGCCGGACTAGCCGTCTCCGTACAACAGATCTTTCAGTACAGAACGATAGCGGCTATTTGCGCCCAACTGGAAGCGCAGCCGCAAGAAAGCGGGACACGGACTGTGAAGACGATTCAGGCTGTTCCCCGGGTGGCGCGCAGCCGTCCGCAATAAGCACCACAGTAGATTTGCCTTGAGCCACCCTTATGGCCTTTAAACAAAAACACCTCGAAGTAAGTACTTCCCATCGAACCTCGGCAACTGTTGACGAGCCCCCAGCGCTCGATAGCCAGGAGCCACGGGTCTACCTGTTCCCCGCGGGGCTGGAGCAAAGCCGCTATTGGATCCTTGATCAACTTGAGCAACCCTCGACAGCATCCAACATGGCGATCGCCTTTCGCCTGGAAGGCATGGTTGATGACGGCTTGGTTGAACAGGCCGTGGCCGCGCTTTGTTTACGGCACGAAGCCCTGCGTACGAATTTCCGCATGATTGACAGTGCACTGTCGCAGGTCATCTCCGAAGAGCCTCGCTATCAGTTCTTCCTGTCCGATCTACGAGACCTTCCTGGCGATCGGTCCGAGGAGGCGGCGAAGCTCATTGAAGCACATGGGCGCATAGCGATAGACCTGGCAGAGGGAGCGATATTCTTTGTACGCCTTATTCATGTCAGCGATCGCGACCACTACCTTGCCTTCACTCTCCATCACATTGTTTGCGATGGCTGGTCGAATGGAGTTCTGGTGCGCGACTTCGCTGAACTTTATGCGGCACTGCGAGAAAGGCGGAGCGCCTTACTTCCTGAGCTCCCCTTTCAGCTCGCAGATTTCACCCTATGGCAGCAAAGCTGGTTGGAGAGTGAGGCCGCACAAGGTGCGCTCGCTTTCTGGCAAGAGCATATTCATCGCGATATGCCGGCGGTTGATATTCCGACCGATTTTCGCCGGTCCGCGAAGAAAAGTGCGCCCGGCCGTATCGAATCTCAACTCCTGCCGGCGGAGCTGAACGCAAGAATCAAGCAGTATTGCAGGCAGCACGACGCCACTATGCACCAGGTGTTACTGAGTGCATTCGAAGCCTTAATCGCGCGCTACACCGGACAGGAGGAATTTGTTCTTGGATCGACCATTGCCAATCGCACTCAACCCTCTATGGAGAATGTCGTTGGTCGCTTCGCACATCCCCAGGCGATTCTCGCCGATGTCCGTGGTGACCCCAGCTTCGTGGAGTTGTTGGGACGGGTAGTCGATTGGAGCAGCAAGGCATATGCCCACCAGGACCTGCCGTTTTCTCGTTTAATGGAGGAGTTTCAGCTCGACCAACAGGGCGCCACGAAACAATTTCTCGGGGTCGACTTCGTTTATCAAAAAGCGTTCATGCAACCGCAGCAGGCCAGCGACCTCAAGATCATTCCGCGACCCTCGGTGAGTGGCGGAGTCAATTTCGATCTGCTGACGAGCATTGTGGAGCGCGCGGAGGGTTCCCGTCTTCAGATTGAATACAACACCACTCTTTTTTCGCCACAGCGAATATCCCGCTTACTCGGGATGTATATCCGCGTTCTCGAAGCAGTCATGCGGAACGACAGCCTTCATATCTCGGAGTTGCCGTTAGGCTCGCACGAGGAGCAAGAGGCGATCCGAGTGGCTGGGATTGGTTCTTCTTTAGAAGAGCTTCCGGTCGATTCGATTGCCCACGCTTTTGATCGATGGGCCGAAGAGCGGGGGGACGCTCCGGCTATCATCGCCGGAACGCAGCGCGTCAGCTGGCGTGCTCTACGCAACAGGAGCCGGTGTTTTGCCGGTGCCCTCAAGCAGTTAGGCATACACGCGGGGCAAACCGTTGCTCTGCGCATGGAGCCGACTCCGGAGACCGCAGCTGCGGCGATCGCGATACTGCGTATCGGCGCAGTGGTGCTGCCGGTTCCGGGGAAAACTGGTGCAGGGGAGACAACGACCCTTCTTGCTAATCTTCGACCGGCCTTGTCGCTCGCAGGCAAGGCCTTTGCCGCGAGATCTCCGGGGATCACCAGTTTGGAAGAGCTAGGGCTGGCGACCGCAGAATCTGGGGACTTGCCCTATCCATCCGCCAAGGACCCCGCGTGGCTAGGCATCCGAATTGATGGCACTGGCAGCTACCACGTCACTGCCGCCTCTCACGAAGCGACTCTGCGATCCATGGCAGGCGTGGCGCAGGCAGTAGGTTTGACCGCGGGAGCCGCAGTGCTTGTGTTGGCCGCCCCCAGTTGCGTCGAGAGTTGGACAGATGCGCTGCTCCCGTTAATTTTCGGAGCCTGCATCGTATATCCGACGGATGAATCGGCGGAGCAAATGCAGAGTGTGCTCGATCGCGAGCAGGTCGCCTTTGCTTTCGCCTGTCCCGCAGATATGTCGAATCTACTCGATGCCGGCTGGAAAGGGGATCGACGGCTGAATTTTGTCTGTCACCAGGTTGGCCTGAGGACAGGGAACTTGCACAGGCTGGCAAACACTTTCGGCAACACCAAGGTGCTTTATAGCTCGCCAGCAACGGCCGGCCCGTTCGCGTTTGCCGAAACGCGACCATACTCCAGCGCTCGAGCTCCCTTGCAACCCTTGCCTGGCCAAAGGCTCAGTATTGTGGACCGATCAGGGGCTATTTCCCCGTTTGGAGTTCCAGGAGAGCTTTCAGCACTCATCGGCGACAGGCTCGTCCGCTGCGGGGCCGTGGCCCACTACTCCCCTGAAGCAGGAATTGAGTTCCGTGGCGACTCTGATCGGCTCATACAACTTGGCGGCCGCGCCTTCAATTTGGCCGAGCTTGAAAATCTCTGTTCTCAAGCTCCCCAGGTAGCTACCGTCGACGCGACACTGATCGACCGTACTGGAGACAGGCCGGTACTAGCGGCGTACGTGACGGCCCGAGGAAGCAAGGCGTTGTCCGTTCCCGACGTAAAGGCTTTCGTCAAATCTGCGGCGCCAGAGTATCTTGCGTCGGCACAAATCATTGCGGTCGAGTCGATACCGCGGCGAATTGACGGCTCTGCCAACTTCCTGGATCTTCGCTTCGATGAACCACCGCAAGCATCCTCCGCAAGGGGGACTTCCGTGGGCCCTCGCGATGAAATGGAGGCTAAGTTAATCAGGATCTGGGAAGATGTATTGGGCATTCGCGGTATTGGAATCCGCGACAGTTTCTTTTCGCTCGGCGGTTATTCCCTGATGGTTGTCAGGCTCTTCGCCCGCATGAACAAAGCGTTGGGAACGTCGTTACCCATTACTACTGTATTCAATGCGCCTACAATCGAACAACTGGCAGACATTCTGCGTGGACGCACAGTTTTTTCCCCCCTGGTGCCAGTACAGCCCAGGGGCACGAAGCCGCCTTTCTTCCTGATTCATTCCTACTTGATCTACCAGGGCCTGCGATCCGCGCTCGGCGAGGACCGGCCATTTTATGGCTTGCGCGAATTGAACGAGGACGGTGATATCACGCTCGAGGAGCGCGTTGCTTCCTACATTCGGGAGATCCGTTCGGTTCAACCCACAGGCCCGTACTATATCGGGGGATGGTGCGCGGCGGGTCCTCTGGCGGTAGAGATCGGGCGACAGTTGGCGGAGGCCGGCGAAGAGGTAGCTGCTGTCGTGCTCTTTGACTCCTGGCGACCGGGATACGCCGCCGAGCTTGCCAATACACGTGATCCCGAAATGGGCACCGTGGCCGTGCTTCGCCGCAAGTGTCGCTTTCACCGCCTGAATATGGAGCGGCTCTCGATGACCCACAAGGCAAGCTATTTATGGGCCAGGATCGCGACCAAGCTTCGATCTGTCCGTAACCAGCTCTATGTAAGGAATTGGGCTAGCACACATCGGGTTTTCACGAGCTTGGGCATTCCCCTGCCGCATATCATGCAAAATGGAAGCCTCAAGACTCTGAATTCGATAGCCACCTATAAGGGAAAGCCGTTCCCGGGCCGCATAACGCTGATCCGCGCCGCCGACACTCCGTACTTCCACAACGCGGATCCGTCCTGCGGCTGGAATACGATGGCTGAAAAGGGAGTCGAAGTTCTCTTCGTTCCTGGGACCCATGAATCGATGTTTCTTGAACCAAACCTGAGCGAGACTGGTGAAACTCTGGGCAAGTGTCTGGAGCAACGGGACGAATCGGCGCCGACCCAAGCATTCATACCTGAGTTCCGCGTGAGGGAGACCCAATTTATGTCGACGCTGACCGACTATTTTGATCGAACTTGAGGTCGATGCAACTGTACATTCATGGCGCCGCTCCGGTAAGCTATTGCTCTCCCCCTGCAAAACAAGGCTGACGAACGGCGATCTGAAAGGTCTGCTTCGTATAGGCAGAATAAATCGAGGCACGCTCCAAATGAACGTAGCAATTGAAATTGACTCGAACCCCTTCGCAACTATGAAATGTTTCCATGCTGGGGGGGAAGTATTGGTTACAAGAAGCTTACCGTCTTTTTCCGAATGGAGCAGTTCGATAAAACGCGCGGCTTCTGTTGCCTCTTAAGCCTGAGTACAACAGGTTGCATTAGTACAGGTGAAATATGGGGTTGCTGAAATCGGAACCACTGGGCGTGTGCATTGTCGCAGAGAACGCCTCGTTGCGATTCGGAGGCGAGGCTTCCCTGCCGTTACACTACTTCGCCCGACTTCGCGCGCGCGGTGTGGAGGCGTGGCTCGTCGTCCACGCACGGACCCAAGCTGAACTCGAGGCACTCTTTCCAAACGAAAGGGGACGAATCCTCTTCATTCAGGACAGATGGTTCCACAAGCTGATCTGGAAGCTGAGCCGGTACTTGCCAAGGCGTTTGGCTGAAGCCACTCTCGGAACTTTGATGGTTCTAGTCAACCAATACATGCAGCGGCGGTTAGTGCGAAATCTGGTGGCAACAAGTCAAGTCGATGTTGTGCACCAACCGATTCCAGTCTCTCCTCGTGCCCCATCCTTTATTTTCGGGCTCGGAGTGCCCGTTGTTATTGGGCCCATGAACGGTGGAATGGAGTACCCGCCGGCATTTCGGGACGCCGAATCCTGGTTGACCCGCATCTCCATTGCGATGGCACGCCGTAGCGCCAACTTTGTAAACAGGGTAATTCCCGGAAAAACCCGTGCAAATATACTGCTCGTTGCAAACCACCGCACCCGATTGGCATTGCCCTCTCACATCAAGGCCGATGTGCTTGAGCTCCCCGAGAATGGCGTGGACCTGAACCTCTGGTCGGTCCAACGCCAGACTCGGGAAAGTTGCCCGCGATTTATTTTCGTTGGCCGCCTGGTTGACTGGAAGCGACTCGATCTAGCAATTCATGCCTTGTTGCATGTTCCAATGGCTCAACTGGAAATCATTGGAGATGGGCCGATGCGACAGGAGTGGACTGCGCTCGTAGCTCGTCTCGGTTTGGGCAATAGAATCAGTTTCGTGGGATGGCTACCACAGAGCGACTGTGCACTACACATGCACTCGGCGATTGCGTTGCTCTTGCCAAGCGTATACGAATGCGGCGGGGCCGTGGTTCTTGAGGCTATGGCCGCAGCAATCCCGGTGATCGCCACAGCATGGGGAGGCCCCGCCGACTATATCGATGAAACCTGCGGGATACTCGTCGCGCCGTCGAACATACAAGCCATCATTGACGGTTTCGCCGCAGGCATGCAGAGATTGATCGACTTTCCTGCGGTTCAACAGGAACTTGGAGAATGTGGACGGCGGAGGGTGGAGGAACAATTCGATTGGGATAAGAAAATCGACCGTATGCTTCAAGTTTACCGGCACGCCCGCGGGAAGACGGAAGAAAGCCTGGGGAATGTGGCTTGCGGCGCGGCTCGCAGGGTGGAACCCCGCGGCGGAGACCAGGCCACCGTGGGAGAAGAAGACGGTAGTAAAACCCCGGTTACCTTGACGCCCGGTTACCGTTAGACGGCGATCTCATGTCGGGAGTACCCAGCAGGCAGTTACGTAAAAACAGGCTGGCGTTCTGCGATCTTTACGATGCTATGTTACTCACTTTCTCGCCTCTTGCGGTCAGTCCGCGTAGTACACTCGCCGGACAGGCATATCTTTTTCTTCGCAGTTTGGGCTCCAGTAAATACATGGAGACTTTGTAATGAACAGCGCCATTGAGCAATTTTCGGCGCAAGCCGAAGCCTTCAACCGAGTCGCACCACTTGAACTCAGCGTGATCATACCTACATACAGGGAGCGGGACAATATTGCGCCGGTCCTTGCTGCCTTGGAACACGCTCTTCTCGGCACTCGTTGGGAAGTTATCTTTGTGGACGATCATTCACCGGACTACACGGCAGACGAAGTCCGCGCGGTTGCAGTGTTCAATCCACGCGTCAGAATCTTAGAGCGTGTGGGGCGGAGAGGATTGTCCTCTGCTTGCATCGAAGGGATAATGGCCAGCGCCGCCCCATATGTGGCGGTCATGGATGCCGACATGCAGCACGATGAGTCGGCGCTGCCTCAAATGCTCCATCTTCTACGATCGAGAGGTTTGGACCTCGTCGTTGCCAGTAGAAACATCGACGGCGGAAGCATGGGCGATTTCGCCAGGAAGCGTGTTCGATTGAGCAACCTCGGGTCTCGCATCAGCAAACTAGTTTGCCGTTGTGACCTTTCAGATCCGATGAGCGGCTTTTTTGTCGCCGACACGGCCTTCTTCAGAGCATCCGTTCCTCACCTGACTGGTACGGGTTTTAAGATTCTGGTTGATATCCTCGCATCAAGCCCGGTGCGCCCGCGCATAGCAGAAGTACCTTATCAATTTCGCAACAGATTAGTCGGCGAGAGCAAGCTTGATGTCAATGTGGAGCTGGAATACCTGTTTTTAATTGCTGATAAACTTTTGGGCAGATTTCTCCCTACACGGTTTATACTTTTTCTCCTTGTTGGATCTTTGGGATTACTAATCCACCTATCGATTCTAGGCCTGTTCCATCTGGTGAACACGAACGCGTTCTCTCTGGGCCAGATTGTCGCTACGCTAAGTGCAATGATGTTCAATTTCTTCTTGAATAATCTGATTACTTTTCGGGATCGCAGGCTAAAGGGTATGGCGCTCCTCAGGGGACTACTCGTCTTCTACGCAGCTTGCACCGTCGGTTTGTTCATCAATTTAAGTTTCGCTCAGCGCCTCCTGGCTGCAGGGTTGCCGTGGTACCTGGCCGGACTGTCGGGACTGGCGATCAGCTCTGTCTGGAACTATGGCGTTAATGCGGTTGTAACGTGGCGAAGGGCCAAAACTTTCTGCAGCCCACAACCCAAGCCTCGACTGGTTCAGGGGAAGATCTGAGATGAGCAGCTACTCCCTTGTCCATCGGGACCTTACCAAACGTTTGCGCCTTCATCCTGGCCGCTCCATGGTGCTCCTGCTTCTCTTTATTTCGGCGGCGGTCTCCTCATCGGTAGCGATTAAGGAGGCTCTCGTCGGAGGCATTGACTTTCAATGGAGCGGCGCGCATCTCCTCGGACTGGGCCGCGACCCCTGGAGTACCTACCTGTCGGGTGATAAACACCATGAAATCATCCTCGGTCAGCAGCCCAACTACCTGCCGGAGTTCTACGAGCTATTGATGCCGCTCGGTGCGATCCCGTTTTCGCACGCACTTGCCTGGTGGTGCGCGATAAACCTGCTGCTCCTGGCGCTGACTCTGGCTATGGTCTGTAGGCTATTCAGACTCAGTGATTTCCATGCGGCGGCGCTGACACTCTTGATATTGTGTGCCACCCCGTTTCGAGTCACCATTTCTAATGGTCAGCACGGAATCTTTATCATGTTTCTGTTGACTGCACTCTACTTCCTGTTCAATCGCACGCTGAAGGGTTTTGCACTCGGCCTTAGCTATTCCAAATACAGCTTCTCGCCGTTATTTGTTTTCGTCGCGCTCGTGCGGCAACGCTGGTACGTTCTTACGTCATCTCTTGTTCTGCCGCTGCTTGGTCTGCTGATCGCCTGGAGAATTCTAGGAGGGAGTCTGCTAGTCTTGGCAATGGAGCCGCTGAAGACCTCAAAAATCGCCATGGGGCCCGGTCATGCCGATATCATGACCCTGGCCGAGATTCTCGCGCGCAACACGCATTTGTCAACAAATCTCGTTTATCTATTGCCCGCGTTGCTGGGATTGGGTCTTGCAATTGCTATTGCAATTTGGATCGGCCGGTCAGACTTCAACAATGAAACTGAGCTAGTATTGGTGACACTGTTCACCTTGTTGTGCTTTAAGCACGTACTCTATGACTATGTCGTATTGCTGGTACCTGTCGCGGCCCTTCTCGCTGCCAGCCGGACCAAGGCGCGACTGATCGGGCTACTGGCGGTAGCGTACTTCTGGTTTGGAAGTACGGTGTTGAACCGGGTGCGGCCTGGTCTGCATCTCGATACTTCGATTCTCAATTTGGCGATGCTGTTGACGCTATGTATCGCGGTGCTTTGGATTTCTGTAAGGCAAAAGGGTGCGGGGAGCTCAGATGTTCTCCAGCTCAATAACCTGGAATCACCTTTTCCGAGCACGATTTACTCCTCACCAGAGGTAATGAAATGAAGGAACTTCTGAGCGATGACTTTTCCAGCAAGCTTCTCCATCTAGCCAAAGAAAACGCCGAGAGATATGCACACGGTAAGCCATTCCCGCACATCTATTTTGACGACTTTCTGCCAGTTGAAGCCGCCGAGGCGGCCCTCCGAGACTTTCCTGAGCCCAGACAAGTGAAATGGAGCGAGTTTGACAATCCAAACGAGAAAAAACTTGCGTTCGATGCTGTAGAGAAGCTTCCTGTCTCCGTCCGGGATGTGCTTTATTTTCTGAACAGTCGTCCCATGGTTGAGTTTCTGGAGATTCTCACCGGCATTAAAGGGGTGATTCCCGACCCCTACTTCGTAGGCGGAGGTTTACATCAGATCAAGCCCGGTGGCAAACTTGCGGTTCACGCCGATTTCAACCATCATGAGCGGCTAAATCTTGATCGCCGACTCAACGTTCTCATTTACATGAATAAGGATTGGAAGGAAGAGTATGGCGGTTATTTTGAGCTCTGGAACAAAGAGATGACCTGTGCTGAGCAAAAACTTCTGCCAATCTTTAATCGTTGCGCGATTTTTAGCACAACGTCTGTCTCCTATCACGGTCACCCGGATCCTCTGACTTGCCCACCAGATCGGACGCGCAAGTCGATCGCCACTTACTACTATTCGAACGGCCGCCC
>Ga0182024_10002253_pt1 | contig 48341 bp, 36 predicted proteins | sample P32metaG_FD_120480 | JGI IMG/M metagenome (GOLD analysis project Ga0182024, IMG submission 120480) | Permafrost microbial communities from Stordalen Mire, Sweden - P3-2 metaG (Illumina Assembly) | ecosystem: Environmental > Terrestrial > Soil > Wetlands > Permafrost | place: Sweden: Stordalen...
CCGCAGGATGCGCTCGCCGTCCAGCTCCAGCACGAGTCGCAGGGTGGTATGCGTCGCGGGATGCTGCGGGCCGAAGTTGAGTGTCCAGCGGTTATCGGAATCCCCCCCACCCATTTCCGGCGGAAGAACTTCATTGGACACTTGTGAGAGGCTGAATGGCATGGTGCGGAATTATAGCGGCCGCGGACCCCTGCACCAGCGAGGGCATCGCAGGCGCAAACATATGTTATCATATGCTAACTTATAGTGATCAGTATCATTTAACGGCCGCGCGGCGCAAGCCCGCGGTTGAGCGCGGGCGCGTGAATAAATATCCCATCAGGTAGCCGCGCCCCCCCCGCCAATCAATTAAGAAATTACCAGCGTTCATAGGAGTTGCAATCTGGGCTTGGGCGCGCTATTTTCGTTCCACGTGGAACAACTTCAAAAGGAAAGGAGTCCTTTATGTCTACTTCCGCCAAGGCCAGGCCGCGTCTGGGTCGGGGATTGAGCAGCCTGATCTCTTCTTCGCATTTGCCTGTTCAAGCCGAGGCCCCTGCTGCTTTCGAAGCGACATTAGAGTCACCGCCGAGCATCGGCGGCAGCCCGGCGCCGGTCGCCGTCGCCAACGATGGTCAGCCATTTTATGTGTCCGTCGAACTGGTGCGACCCAATCCGCACCAGCCGCGGAAAATCGTCAACGAAGGGTCCATCGCGGAACTGGCCGCCAGCATCAAATCTTCGGGAATCATCCAGCCCATCATCGTACGGCGGATGGAAGGATTCTTCGAGTTGATCGCCGGTGAGCGGCGTTGGCAGGCGGCGAAGCTGGCGGGCTTGCAGGAAGTCCCCGCCATCGTCCGCGACGTCGACTCACCCACCCAAGCCCAGATGGCCCTGATCGAAAACATCCAGCGCGAGGACCTGAATCCCATCGATCGCGCCCAGGCGTATCGGGTCCTGCTGGACAAGCTGGGCCTTACACAGGCCGAGCTGGCCGGCCGGATGGGCGAGGATCGGAGCAGCATCGCCAATTACCTGCGGATTCTGGATCTCTCCGAGCCGGTCCGCGATGCCGTGCGCGATGGCCGGCTGAGCCTTGGCCATGCCAAGCTCCTGGCGGGGGTGGACGATATCCTGCAGCAGCAACTGCTGGCCCAGACGGCGATCACGCAGTGCCTGTCCGTTCGCAATCTGGAACGGCTCCTGCAATCCAGGCTGGAAGAATCTCCCGTTCGCAAGCCGACAGGATCGGTTGCTCACATCTCAGATTTAGAGAAGAGCCTGACCCGCCAGCTGGGCATGCGCGTGCAGGTTCGTTCGGGGGGGAAGGGGCGAGGGCGGCTGGTCATTCATTATGCTTCGCTGGACCAATTCGATGATCTGCTGGAAAAATTGGGCGCCCACGCTGAATAAGCGGCAATCTTTTACCAGCATCTGGCGATGTGTTCCACGTGGAACCTGAATCGGTTACACAGGTTTGGGAGCAACCGGGCCGCCGCCCTACAATGAGCTTTTGATGTCAAACCAGCACCACTCACAATCGGAAGATCAGGTCGTCGATGTTGCGATCATCGGCGGGGGGCCGACCGGCTTATTTGCCGCCTTCTATGCCGGGCTGCGCGGCATGTCGGTCCTGATCCTGGATTCCCTGGAAATCCTGGGCGGGCAGTTGACCACGCTGTATCCGGAAAAGTACATCTACGACGTCGCCGGCTTTCCCAAGGTTCTGGCCAAGGACCTGGCCCGCAGTCTGGTCGATCAGGCGCAGCAATACAAGCCGCGCGTGGAGCTGGGGCAGCGCGTGGAGAAGCTGGAGCGGGACGAAGCGCGGAAGCTGGTTAGGCTACAAACGCAGACAAAAGAGCACCTAGCGCGCTCCGCCATCATCGCCGGGGGGGTGGGGGCCTTCGAGTTCAAGACCCTGGCCCTGGAAGGGGCCGGGCGATTTGTCGGAAAGGGCCTGCACTATTTCGTCAAGGACCTGGCCGCCATGCGCGGCAAGCGCGTGCTCATCGTCGGTGGGGGGGACAGCGCCGTGGACTGGGCCAATATGCTCGCCCCCGTCGCCCAGTCCCTGACCCTGATCCATCGCCGCGACCAGTTCCGCGCGCACGAGCAGAGCGTCGCCGAGATGCGAAACGGGCCCTGCCGAATACTCACCTTCCACGAACTGCGCAGCATCGACGGCAACCAGATCATCGAGCAGGCCGTCATCTACGACAATCGATCCAACGCGGAGCAAACGCTGCAGATCGATGCCCTGCTGGTGAACATCGGCTTCCAGAATTCGCTGGGTCCGATAAAAAACTGGGGATTGACGCTGGAAGGCGGGTCGATCAAGGTTGATGGGATGATGCAGACCAACATCCCCGGCGTCTTCGCCGCCGGCGACATCGCCACCCTGCCGGGTAAACTCAAGCTGATCGCCACGGGATTCGGCGAGGCGTGCATCGCCGTCAACTTCGCCAAGCACATGCTCGATCCGGCCGCCAACGTCTTCCCGGGCCACAGCTCGAACATGAAGCGGTAGGGCGATCAATGCGGCTGCAGCAGCGTATAATTCTTGGGAAAACAATGAACCGCTGGCGGAATTGGATTTGGGCGATCTGCCTCCTGCTGAGCGCCGTGCCGATGGCACGCGGACAGGCGACGACGCGCCCGGCCGCGCCGCTCATTTCGGGCGACGTCGTCGCGAGGGGCCCCTGGCTGCTGCACCTGCCGGGAATTGGCGGATATCTCGGTTGCGACCGCCGACTGTTATCAGGCCTGCGGCAGGGGGGTGTCGAGGCACAATTCCAGGTCTATGACTGGACGGAGCATGATCCCGGCCTGAACGCGCTGCATGCCTACAACCGCAACCGCGACGAGGCGCACAAGATTGCCGACCTGATCCAGGCGCGTTTTGCCGCGGATTCGACATCGCCGATCTATCTCACCGCCCACAGCGGGGGGTGCGGGCTGGCGGTATGGGCGCTGGAAAAATTGCCCGCCGATGTCAAGGTCGACACCGTCCTGCTGCTGGCGCCGGCGCTGTCGCCGGGGTATGACCTGTCCGCCGCCCTGCGGCACGTCCGCAATCATGCTTACGCCTTCACCAGCACCAATGACACGATTGTCCTGAGCACCGGCACGCGGATGTTCGGCACGATCGATGGCGTGCGCGGTGACGCGGCGGGATTCGCCGGGTTCGTCATGCCGATTGGGGCCGACGGCCAGTTATACGCCAAACTAATCGCACGTCCCTACGAATCCGGCTGGCTGCAATACGACAACTGGGGAGATCACATCGGCCCGTTGTCGCGCCCGTTCGCGGCCGCCGTTCTGGCGCCGCTGCTGGAGCCGTCCACCGTCGCCAGCACGACGCAACCGAGCGTCAATCAATAAAAAGGCCCCGCATGTGCATGCGGGGCTTCGGATCGATTCGGTGTTGCACCGCCGGTTCACGCCGACAGTACATCCAGCAATTGCTTGAGATCGGTTTTCTGCGGATCGTCGGGGTTTTCGCGGAGATAGCTGTCCAGCCACATGCTGGCCGGCCGGGCCAGGCCGATCCGAGCCAGCACCAGGGCAAGATCACGCTGCAAATGGCCCTGGTTGGGCCACAGAAGCATCTCCATTTCCAGCACGGCGGCAACATCGGTGTAACGGCCATTGGCGCCCAGGATATGCAGCAGGTTCTGCAGAATCCGCGTCAGCCAATGGCGATTGGAGGCTGGCGCGAGCATATCTTCGGACCACTCCATCTCCGGCCCGAACAGCTCCTTGATGCGATCGTGCGCATCAGAAGGAGACAGCACGCGGCCGCGCGCGAACGGATCGATCAGCATCGTCCGCTGCGGCGTTTCGGCCACGCCGACCAGGAAGTGACCCGGCAAACCCACGCCCCAAACCCGCAGGCCCAACCGTTCGGCGACAAGCTTGTAAACAAGGCTCAGCGTGATCGGCAAGCCCCGTTTGGTCGCCAGAACGGCGGGCAGGTAACTGTTGGCAGTATTGTAGTAATCTTCCGTATTCCCCCGGAAGCCTTCTTCATCGAACAGTAATTCGTGCAGGTGCGCCAGCAGCGCCTGGGGCTGATTGCCCCGAACGCGCCGGCGGACAATGTCAGCATATTTCTGAATCTGGCCGTCGGTCCTGGCGGGATTAACGCCCTCCATCTGATGCATGGAAATGGCCACCGCGCCGTTCAGCAGGGCGTCGGGTGAATTGATCGCCTCCACCTGCCGCGCAAGCAGCTTAAACGCATTTGGCGCACAGCATTGCGGGAGGCTCGGATGGTTCATAGAAATCTCCGACGGATTGGTCCAATTGCACTATCGACCAACCTGCCGTTTACTCTTGCAGATTCTATGCCAATGACAATCACTGCAGATGACGCCGGTGCCATAGGAAGGCGCCTGTCCGATCCAGGTACTTAAATGGAAAGTTGGGTAAGACGGAACCAGAAACGTCAACTGGCGGACCCGGCAGGCTGACGCGGTTGGCCGGCTCGCCATTGTCGGTGTAGCGTTCGCGCCAGTTGGACTAATTCGGTGCGGCGCAAGCGACCGACGGGTTGGGAGGTATCAATCTGCAATCGTCCGACCACCTGGTCCACCGCGGCAGGGCATACGCCCAACTGCTCGACGGTGCGTTTCAAAACCGCATCCACCGACTCATGAGGCCCGAGGTGCTGCCACTGGGACAGTTTCTGTAAAAGCCGGTCTGATTCCGCAAGTAGGAGTCCGCGTAGGAAAGATCGCTGCATCGGGAATCATCCTCCGCCGTAAGCTTTGGCGCCAGATGGTAGGCGCGAGCAGGCAGCCTGCCAAGCAGTATTTGCCCCCGGGGAATCAGTTTTCCACGAAGCGGGAAAAACGGGAGATGGACGCCAGGCCGCAGCATTGCCTTGCCCCCTCTGGACCGATATAGAATATAATTTCCTTGGCCGCAGATGCGTTTGCCCGACGGGCCGGGGAATTTTTTTCGGCAGTAGCTCAATGGTAGAGCAGTCGGCTGTTAACCGACTGGTTGCAGGTTCGAGTCCTGCCTGCCGAGTTGGACGTTAAATGTTGCCGAGCGCTTAGATAAGCGCACCTGCCCACGTGGGAGCAGCGCGGCCCGAATCCCTAAAGCTAAAACCATACATACGGCTGGGAAATCCCGGATTCATGATTCGCAATAGAGATCGCTGGGCGGCGGCCTCGATTATCTTTGTATTGCTCTGGTGCGCGGTTGGGTCGGCGCAGCAGCAACCGACGACAGTGCCGGTTTCCGATGCGCTGCTGGATCAGGTGCAGCGCGCCGGGGTGCGATTCTTTTATGACGCAGGCAACCCCGTATCGGGCTTGGCTCGGGAGTATTCCAGCCAACGACCCGAAGTTTGCGCAACCGGCGCCAACGGCATGGGCTTTTTCAATCTTGTCGTGGGCGCGGACCGTGGCTTTATCAGCAGGGACCAGGCGGCGCGGCGCCTGCAGCATTCTCTTCATTTTCTGGCCGAAAAGGTCGATCGCTTCCACGGGGTCTTTCCGCATTGGTTCGACGGCAACAACGGCAAGGTCATTCCGTTCAGCAAGATGGATGATGGCTCGGATCTGGTGGAAACCGCATATCTGGCCGAGGGCCTGCTGGAGGTTCGAGAATATTTCACCGCCGACAATCCCGTGGAGAGCGACGTGCGCAACCTGGCCGATCGCTTGTGGCGCGACATCGACTGGAGCTGGCACGTCGTGGACAATGGCAATAGCGCATACCTGCTTTGGCACTGGTCTCCCAACTACCAGTTTGAGAAGAATCATCACATCACCGGTTTCAACGAATGTCAGATCGCTTACATCCTGGCCCTGGCGTCACCGACGCACCCGATCACGGCCAAGTGCTATTGGACGGGATGGGTTGGGCCGGATTATTCCAAGCCGCGCGATGATTTTGGCATTCATGTCCAAATCGGTCGTAGCATGCAAATGCCGATGTTCTTCTGTCACTATTCTTACCTGGGTCTGGATCCCCACGCGCTGCGGTTTGACGGCCAGACGTATTTCGATCAATTCCGCGATTTGTGCAAGGTCCAGGTGGCGTACGCGAAGATGCAGAGCAACCTGTACAAAGGGTACGGTCCGATGTGGGGCCTGACCGCCTGCAAAGGCCCCGATGGTTACAAGGCCTTCGCGCCCGGCCGGGATAATGGAACGCTCGCGCCCACCGCCGCGCTCTCGAGCATGCCCTACGATCCGCAGGACAGCCTCTCGTGCCTGGACGAGCTGGATCGTCATTATCGGGAGCGGCTGTGGGGCCCGTTCGGCTTTGCCGATTCGTTCAATCTCTCGCGGGATTGGGTTTCTACCGATTACCTTGGCATCGATGTCGGCCCGATCGCTCCGATGATCGAGAACTATCGCACGGGGCTTTGCTGGAAGACGTTCATGAAAGCGCCGGAGATTGCGGTGGCACTGCGGCGAATCGCTGAATCAGAACCAACGACGAGGCCGCAGACCCAAAAAACCGAACCGGCCTGGGAGGCGCATCATGATGGCGTCGCAACAATCTCCTTCAACCGATGAAGGTCCGGGGTGCGCTGATCAATCATTGGCCGGTCGGGATTTTGAAGAGCACTGATAATCCCTCTGACGAGGAGAAGATTTTCGTCGCGTCGTGTCCCACGCCCGCAACGATAAACAGCTTTTGCGTCATCTCTGGATGCAGAAACTGAAGGTAATGCACGTAGTTGATCCCGCGAGTCAGATGGCTGTCGCCCTGGGCCTCGGCGGCGTCGGATTTATCCAGCGCTTCCAGTTTCGGGTCATTGTCGGCCGCGCCGAGGAGGTACGTGATGTCGCGGGCCAGGTATGCATTCTCAATCTGCTGCGCCGAGCCGGTGACGTATCGCGGCGGGCTTTCCAGTCCATACTTCCAGGTGTTCAGCACGAAATGCTTCGATGGGTCACTGGGTGCGAAACGTCCATCCGTGGTGGGGCGGTCGGATGTGAAATACAGATAACTCGACGGATTGGCGACAACCCACTTAATCTTAACACCGTCGGCCAGCAGGGCGGCGTCGCCTTTGGCAACCGCGGCGTAGCGCTGCACGAGCTGCCCGCCACCGGAATGGCCGGCCAGAACGACCGTGGCCAGGCTCGGGAAGGTTTGGCGATCGGACAATCGAGCCAGGATTGCGTCAATCACATCGAATGGGTTGATGTTTGGCGGCGTGTGGGCGTCGAGGCCTCCCATCCATTCGCTCAGTTGCCAGCAAATCACATCGGAAGCCAGATGGCGTGCGGTGACATCGCGGTGGGCGAGAAACTGGGGAACAAACAGTGCCGTTCCCTGGCCGGCGGCGCCGGCGGCGGCGAGAGTCTGGTGGGCGCCGGCGTAGTATTCATCTGCATTGCGCAGCCGCCCGTGAAAGACGACCAGGGCGCGCGTGACGTCGGGCTGGGGTTTGCTCCAATCAACGGAAGTGTAGATGGGGACCACCCCGGTCGATTCGCCGACGGTGACACTTAATCGTCCATCGGCGATGGTCTTGACGGGTTGGCGATAGTCGGCGGTTGCTTCCGGCGTTGCATCCTGCGCGATCGCTGCGCGCGCCAGCAACAGCAGGCACGATACGCAAATCAACCGTTTGGAAACCCCTGCACTTGGCATGTTCGAGAAGCTTACTTCAATACCGGATCTTCCGCTCTCTCATATTAACTGAGCTTCAGTCGCGGTTTGCGAAAACCATAAAGCAACGCCATTGATCCGCCAATCAACAGCGCCGATGCACTCGGCTCGGGGATCGATTCCTCGGCTATTTCTTCCAGGCTGAGCGCATTGGCTTGCGAAATTCCAAACGTCTGCGCCGCCGAGCCGGCGTAGGGAAGCAGGGTGGGATTTTTGCCGGTCAGTTCCGCATACAGCACCGCCGCGGCGAGATAGCTTCCGTAGACGCTTGCATGGCGAATATCCGATGCATTCCAAAGATCATAGCCTGGTATCGAGCTGTTGGACGGATCATACGTTGCGTCTCCCTGGTTGATCGCCTCCAGGAATGCATCGCCGACCGGGGCGACGCCGTTGAACCCATAGGCCTGCCCCGCGTGCGCATAAGCTGCATGCAAGTCCGCTGTCATTTCCTCCAGGCCACTTAAGCCAGAATCATATCCCTGATCATTGACCGAGGTTGGGGAAGCCCAGGTTTCGTACAAGAAGAGTAGCGCAGCACTGTTCTTGGAGAGCACCAGGTTGCGTAAATCCGAAGCATAGGTATCGAAGTTACCCGGTGTGCCGCCGCGCGCGGTGGGCAACGCTTCGGTGCTGTTTCCCTGAAGCACGACGATATTCCATTGGCTGTTACCAATGATCGACGATTCGTTTTCATAGTGGTCCTTGAGCGTGTAATCCGCGACCGCTTCAATCGTGACATTGCACGCGAAACCCGATTGCGCCGCCATTTGCTTGAAGATTCCGGGAACTCCACCGTAACCGGTTCCATTGGCATCGGTGACGTTGGCGCTGTTATACGACTGCACCGGGTCGTCATGACCGTAGGTATAGCTGTTGCCCACAAACAGTATGTTCAGTGGCGAAGCATGCGTGCTGCTGGACGCGACGGCAAACACTGCCATCGCCATCAAGCCCCATCGAGAGACGCATCCTAGGCGATGTACAGAAGCAAAAAGCATCAAACTTCTCTCACTGATGCCGAGCTTTCGGAGGGATTTCAGATCAATGGCCCTCAGAGGATGGCCTGATCTGTCGCCGTCTTTGGTACGCAGCCAACCCGATTAGAACAAGCCCGGTCGTCGCGACGGGTTCGGGAACGGCAGTGGAGACACTGACGTTGTCGATTCCCAGCAGTTGATTGGTCTTGTTACCACTACCGTCGAGGACATTGTCAGACCAGCGAATCCAAAGTTCCTGCCCGACACCCCAACTAATGCCCGTTACTGTTCCGCTGACGGAGTCCTGGTTGGCAGAAGAGGTGCCATCCACGTAGCCGGTGGTATTGGCTACACCGCTGAAGCCGGAATTCACGCCGGTGTTGACCCACCCCGTTGCGGCGCTGATATCGGTTGACTCTGTGCCGGCGCTGAACAACTGGTACTGAACGGTGTAGCTGGGATCAAACCCGGTCGCAGTCGAGGCAGTTCTCCACAATTCGGCGACATAGGCCAACGAGAAGTTGGTCAACGTCTGGCCGGTATTGTTCGTCAAAGCGACGGCGTAATAAATATTCGCCGCATCGTTGCTGTTGGGCTGCGATCCGAGCGCTCGGTTTGTGCCGGGGGGACTGCCGGGGTTGGCGTAATTGCCTGAAGTGGAGTTCGAGTTGAATCCCAGATCGGCAATCTTGTCCGTGGAGGCAACCGTTCCATCATCCACCAAAATGGTTACAGCACTACTGCCGGTTTGGAGTAATGAGTACCAACCCTGCAATGTCGTGCCGTCGGTCCAGGTCATGGTCGAATTGTTGGTTTGGGATGAACCACCCAGTGAATCGAAGTTCTGAGCGTAAGTGCTGCCCGCCGTCGCATAACTGACCGTCTGGCCCAATGAAGTCGAAACCAGCCCCATTGTTGAAATTCCCGCCGATGCGATTAAGAACTTTGCCTTGTTCCGCATATTCTGCACCCTCCTAAACTTTGAGAAAAGCCCTTGAATTGAAACCGTTTTCCGCCCGACATTGCCGAGACGTCGCCTACCGCCACAGTGTTATTGAGAGCCGAGGAAAAAGATGACGCCGTCCGGATTGTTCGCCAGATTCTGCGTACAGATCACCGAGCTGGCGTGCAGATCGACGTGGCCATCGAAGAACGCCATGTTCATCCAGGCATTAAGCTTGTTGTTTGATCCCTGCCCATGAAGGGCGGACAGGCGGTTGGTAAAAATGCCCTGGTTGAAATATGTGCCGGCCTGCTGATGCGGCCAGTTCAGGGCGGTCGTCTCCAAAAGCATGGCGACCTGGGCGGAGTGCTTGATCATGGAACTATTTCGTGAGTACGCCGAATCCTCAATTCCCTGCCCACTGGGGTCCGTATCCGCCTGTGCGCTGTCAAACCAGATGAACGGGCAAGCCTCGTTTCCACCAACCTTGGCGGGCGCCTCGTTGACATCGCAATTGATCATGTAGGAACTGGCGACGGCATACGACGGTGTTGCATCGGAACGCGGAAACACCTGCGGACCCACGTGATAACCGGCACAATTGCCATCGGTGGGATATCCCGTGGCGGGGCCGCCCGCGCTGTCCTGCTCCACATCCGTGCCTTCCGGACAGCGGAAAACCGTGTTGATCGGCGCGATGATCGTCGCGCTGTTCGGCGAAGCGAAACTGTTTGTGGTGCTCATGTACCCTTGATGGAACAGCTCACCCGACCAGCTCCACCCGTCTGGATAGCTCCCGTCTTTTGCGGTTTTGGCCTTGATCTCCGCCATGATCAGCTTTCCATTATTCGCGTTGGAATATTGGATCAGGCCCAGCGCGATCTGCCGCATATTGCTGGCGCATTGCGCTTGGTTGGCTTCGCGCCGTGCCTTATTGAGCGCCGGCAGAAGAATGCTGATCAGCAGCGCGATAATGCCGATGACCACCAGCAACTCGACTAAAGTAAAACCCCGGCGGCTCGAACGCTTCGGTAGCAAACGCATGGCAAACCTCCAACCAGGTTGATATGTGATGGACCAGCGGGGAAAGCGTTGCTCGTCCGGGCCGCGATCCATATTTCATAATTAAACGCGACATTTCCGACAAAAACCCGCAAGTTCCCGCGAACAAAACGGCGCGGCGGAAACTTCCCACGATGGATTGCGGCGATGTAACGAGACAAAAACGCTGACGTTATGCCCGTTCTCCGCCTCTTGTCGTCAGGCGACACGCCGCCGTCGCCAATCCGATGACCATGACGAATTCGACAATCGTGCTTTGCGCATACCAGATGTCCAGATTTGACGTGATAGGTTGGTTCCAAACGGACCAGGCGGTGAAGATGGCGGCGATGGCGGTGACCAATCCGAATCTCACCAGCGCGAGCATCAGCAGCGCGGCCATGGACAATTCAAAAAACCAATTGAGCGGATCGGCGGCGCGCCAACGGACGCTGACGGCGGCGACGACGACGATGAACGCCGCCCCGGCCAGCCATTTGCCGCGGAGGATCAGCCGCAACAGCACCAGCAACAGAAGACACAGGAGCGATGCCGCCACCGCTTCGATCATGGTCAACAGCAGCGTGCTCAGTGGGCTGTTGAAAGCGAGCATGCGCACCTTCACGTCCACGCGTGGCAGGGCGGGGGCGCGGCCGAGCCATTCCGGGACCATGTTCTTGAATTGGTCGATCAGCATGTAAGCCACCCCGATCGCCATGCCGATCAGCACGTGCGCGCCGACCAGCGGATCGGCAATCCGGCCAGCGAGAATGCGGCTCCACGAGATGATCGTTTCCGGCCAGATGCGCCGGACGTACGGCTCCAGCGCGAGGTAGATCATCCAGACCAGCGCGGCATGGACCAGCACCGCCCCGAGCATGCGCGTGAGCAGTTGAAGCTCCAGTTGAAGCCGCGGAACGTGGTGAGCGACCAGCAGCCAGATCACCAGCTCCACGATGCCAAAGAAAAGCGCGACGCGGCGCGCGCCGCGCCGGTCACCCAGGGACCCACGCAGATTCCAACTGATCAGAAACACTGCGCCGACGACCAACGCAACCAGCAGCATGGCCTGGAAGGTGATGTAAGTGGGGCCGGCAGATGGCGAATCATCCGCGGGCGCCACGGGAAGCGTTTCCCACGGCTCGACGATGCGAAAGGCGATGGGGTTTCCGGCAAGCGAAGCCGCTTCCACACGGACATGCACCTGCGGGTCTTCGGGATATGTCCCTTCCCAGGCGTATCGCGCATCGGCGTACGCAGGTGGCATGAGGGTGGGAGCAACGCTGGTGAATTTCGCGACGTCCAACCCCGCGGCGTCGAACAGCGCGGCAAAATCGGCGGCATGGTCGGTCGCTGATGGCGCGGGCGTGGCCAGAGCGGTCTGGACGGGGATGATTTCCCACCGCTTCAGGCGCCCCAACGTGTCCAACCAGATTTGCTTCGTGCCGGGGTACAGGCGATCCATCTCATCCGGTGTGATGGTGCCCAGATAATTATTGGAGATCAGATATTGCGGACTCTGGCAGTACCAGAAATAGACAGCGCCGGGGCGCACGTTGCCAAGTCTTTCCCATTGCCGCTTTTTCGGCTGATAGCGCTCGATATAGGCGGCAAAGTTCTCGTCAAACCAGAAGTCGTAGGCCTGATCGACGTGATGAGCATTCTGCCCGGCCAATCCCGCCAGCGCCTGGGCTCTTTCCACAAGTACGTCAGGCGGTTTCTCCACATGGGCCTGCGGGAGAAAGAATGCGAAACGCGACAGGAGCATGATGGCGACCAGCCCAACGATCGTCGTGGCCAGAAAGCTGGAAGCGACGACGGCGGAAAGCCCTCGGTTTCCCCCAGCCGCCGCGACAGCCTGCGGCGAGGGCGTCTCGCCCGCGGCAAGCGCCGCCGCCAGCGCATCCCCACCGGGCAGCGCCGCCGCCACCGCCACCACGCTGCCGGGGCGGCTCTGCGGGTCTTTCTCCAGGCATTGCTGGATCACCCGATCGACCAGCGGATCGATGTTCGGCTCCCACTTTGACGGCGGAGGCGGGACGACCGTTTCGTGCAGCCGCTTGAATTGCAGCGGAGAATCCGCTTCGAACAGCGGCCGACCGGTGAAGACTTCGTAAAGCGCCACACCCAGAGAATAGATATCGCTGCGTGTGCTGGCCTTTTGCCCCGAGAAGAGTTCGGGGGCCATGAAGGCGGGTGTGCCGGTGAGCGCGCCGCGTCCGGCCTCGTCGATGGTGGCGGCGATGCCGAAATCGGTAACGCGGACCTGCCCCTCGCCGTCGAGCATCACGTTGGCCAGCTTGAGATCGCGATGCAGCACGCCAGAGCGGTGAGCGGCCGCCAGGGCGGCGCACAGCTGCCGCGCAATCTGAAGCGCCTTTTCCGGGGAGATTTTGCCGATGCGCCGCAGCAGCGACGCGAGATTCTCGCCATCCACGTATTCCATCGTGATGAACGATTCGCCATCGACGTTCCCCAGGTCGAAAACTCGGCAGACGTTGGGATGGGCGACCTGTCGGCTCAGGCGGACTTCCTTGCGGAGCCATTCCAGCCAGACCGGATCCTTGCCGTGATCTTCGGATAGGAATTTCAGTGCGACGGGTTGGTCGAGCGCCAGATCGTCGGCGCGATAGACATCGCCCATGCCTCCCGAGCCGATGAGCGCGACGATGCGATATCGTTCTGCCAGCAGGGTACCTGGCGCGAAGCGCGGCGGATGAATCGACGCCGCGGCGCTGCCGGATTTGGAGCGATCCTTGTCACTGGCGGGCGTGCGGCTGCGACTTGGAGAAGGGGCGTGCAGGGACTCGTTGGCATCGGCGTCTTTTCCCCTGCGGTGCTCGGCGAGCAGCGCCTGCACTTCCTGGCGCAGCTGGGCATCGCCATTGGTTAATTCCGCGGCGGCGGCGTCCTGCTCGTCGGCAGGCCGGTCGCAGACCGTTAGAAAAACCTCCTTGATTCGCTCATAGCGCTGGGGAGTCATACGCTGCCCGGAATAGTCGGCGTAAACGGAATGCCATCATATCAACTGGGCGATTGCAAGCCGCGCGGGAATTCCAAAATCTGGAAACCTGCACCGGCCAATCTGCTAGAGCCTGTGAAGATATGAGCACCGTACAGGCCAATTATGCGGTTACGCAGACCTCTGCGCTTTCGCCCCGGGCGGGGCGGGACCCCGCCATCCCCCTGAGCAAAAACGTCCATTTGCGCAAATGGGTCCAGAAGATGGCGCGGCTGACGCAGCCGGCGGCGATTCACTGGGTGGATGGATCGCAGGAAGAATATGACGCCCTGTGCGCCCGCATGGTCGAATCGGGCACGTTCATCAAGCTCAACGCGCAACTGTGGCCCGGCTGTTACTACGCGCGCTCCGATGCCAGCGACGTGGCGCGCGTGGAGGACCGCACGTTTATCTGTTCGCTTTCCCGGGCCGCCGCGGGGGTCACGAACAACTGGGAAGACCCGTTCAGGATGCGGCGGAAATTGAAGGAGTTGTTTCGCGGCTCGATGCGCGGGCGGACGATGTTTGTCCTGCCGTTCAGCATGGGGCCGGTCGGCTCGCCGATGTCGCAGATTGGCGTGCAACTGACCGATTCGCCCTATGTGGTGGTCAACACGCGCATCATGGCCCGCATCGGCCTGGCGGTGCTGGCTGAGATCGACAAGGGCGAAAAACGCGTGGTCCCCTGCATGCACACATTGGGCGCGCCGTTGGCGAGCGGCCAGCGCGACGTCCCCTGGCCGTGCAACAAGGAGAAATTTATCGTCCACTTCCCCGAAACACGGGAAATCTGGTCGTACGGATCAGGTTACGGCGGCAATGCGCTGCTCGGCAAAAAATGTTTTGCATTGCGGATCGCCTCCAACATTGCCCGCGACGAGGGATGGATGGCCGAGCACATGCTCATCCTGGGCGTGGAAAATCCGCAGGGAGAGAAGACGTACGTGACGGCGGCGTTCCCCTCCGCCTGCGGCAAGACCAATTTCGCCATGCTGATTCCACCGGCGGGATTCGAGGGATGGAAAATCTGGACCGTGGGGGACGACATCGCCTGGCTGAAACCGGACGACCAGGATCGTCTGCGGGCGATCAATCCCGAAGCAGGATTCTTTGGCGTCGCGCCGGGGACCTCGTGGAAGACCAATCCGAATGCGATGGCCACGCTTTCGCGCAACACCATTTTCACCAATGTGGCGCTGACGCCGGACGGCGGGGTCTGGTGGGAGGGGATGACCGACGATCCACCGGCCCACTGCCTGGATTGGCAGGGAAAACGCTGGACACCGGAGATTGCCAAAGCCACCGGCGCCAAGGCGGCGCATCCCAATGCGCGGTTCACCGCGCCGGCTTCGCAGTGCCCGACGATGGACCCGGCCTGGGAAGACCCGCAAGGGGTGCCGGTCAGCGCGATCATTTTCGGCGGTCGCCGCGCCAGCACGCTGCCGCTGGTTTACCAGGCGTTCAACTGGAGCGCCGGTGTGTACGTTGGTGCGACGATGGGCTCGGAGATGACCGCCGCCGCCGCAGGGACGGTCGGCAAAGTTCGCCGCGATCCGATGGCGATGCTGCCGTTCTGCGGCTATCACATGGGCGATTATTTTGGGCACTGGATTCGGATGCAGCGGGCGCTGTCGGAGACGCCGCGCGTCTTTCATGTCAACTGGTTCCGCAAAGGCGCCGACGGGCAATTCCTCTGGCCGGGATTCGCCCAGAATATGCGCGTGTTGAAATGGATTGTGGATCGCGCCCGGGGGCGGGCGCTGGGCCGGGAGACGCCGATCGGTTGGGTGCCGCGCCACGAGGACCTCGAATGGCGCGGGTTGGACTTTTCAAAGGATCAATTCGAACAGCTTCAGGCGTTCGATCGGTCGGCGTGGAAGACGGAAGTACTGGGACACGAGGAGCTGTTCATCGAGCTTCACGACCGCCTGCCGCCGGAGATGGTGTACGAGCGGGAGCTTCTGCTGTTCCGGCTTTAACGATTCTAAGATTTGGTTTCTGTGCCGCGCGTCAACTCGTGGCGAAGCCACGCGCGGGCCATCGCCCATTCGCCTTCGACGGTGCGCTTGGAGAGGCCGGTGGCGGTGGCGATCTCGTCGACAGTCATGCCGCCGACAAAGCGCATTTCAACAATGCGCGCCTGTCGAGGATCCAGAACTGCCAACTGCTTCAGCGCTTCGCCCAGCGCTTCCAGATCATCGGTGCGCTGGGTGGTGGTGGCGATGGCTTCGTGCAATTCGACGCGCGCGATTCCTCCGCCGCGCTTGGCGCGGCCGCGGTTGCGGGCGTAGTCCATCAGAATGCGCCGGATGACCTGGGCGCCGATGGCCAGAAAATGCATGCGACTTTTCCATTGCACGCGCGCCTGATTGGTCAGCTTGAGATACGCTTCGTGGACCAGTTCGGTGGGCTGAAGCGTGTAACCGCGTCGCTCGCCGGCCAGTTGCCGCGCGGCCACGGCGCGGAATTCATCGTAGACCAGGGGCATGAGCCTGTCCGCGGCGGAGCGATCGCCTTCGCTGAGGTTCAGCAGAATTTGAGTGGCTTGAGCCATACAACCTGTGCGGTGCGATGAGCCGTTCCCCGCCGATTCGTCGGAAACGTTGCGGACTTTACGTCAAATTATCGCGTATAGAATGATGATATACAAGCATTTTTTGAATTGCGGGCGCGGCGGCGGTCAGAACGCCGTGACATACGCTGAGGTTGACCCGGCTTACCAGAGCGGTCACCGGGAAGCGATGCCCGCGATGGCGCCGGCGCAGGGACGTCTTGGTCGGAGGATTCCTCCCGCGGGCCACCCTTGCCGTTATGTGTTCGTGCAACGGGCGCGATGCCCGCAGTGCGGCCAGCCCGCCATACGCAAGTATCGAACCAATCCACCAGAGACAGACGGCTCGCGCACGAGCTACGCCATGTGCATTCGCGAGGGTTGCGGCTGGACAGGCTTTCTAATCGAAGAGTGAAATCAGCTCCCCATGTCCATCATTTCACCTTCAGATCTCACCGCGGGTTCCGAGCAGGTGCGCCCGGCGGCGACGGCATTGCCGGCCAGAAAATTCTGGCCGCGCGGCTGGTGGGAACTGATGGAAATGCGCGTCGGCATCATTCCAGTGCCCGTCGTCGTGGCGCTGCTGGGCCTTATCGCCTACTTTCTGTGGCGCGGAAAACTGCCGACGGAAATCTGCATGATGATCGGGGTGATCGGCGTGGGGGGATTTGTCTGCGCGGAAATCGGAGCGAGGCTGCCGCTGCTCCGCCACGTCGGCGGGCCGGTTATCCTGGCGATGTTCATCCCCTCAGCGCTGATTTATTACAAACAGCTCCCGCCCGCCATCACCAAGTCGGTCGCCGATTTCACCAATTCATCGCAATTTCTCTATCTGTTCATCACGGCCCTGATCGTGGGCAGCATTTTGGGCATGGACCGCAATGTTCTCATCCGCGGCTTTTTGAAAATTTTCCTGCCTTTGGGAATCGGCTCCGTCGCGGCGATCGCGGTTGGCACGATCGTCGGAGTGATCCTGGGCCTGGGCGCCAGCAAAACGCTTCTGTTCATCGTCATCCCGATCATGGCCGGCGGCATCGGCGAGGGCGCGATTCCGCTTTCGGTCGGCTATGCCGACATCATGCAGCGGCATCATGCTGATGTGCTGGCGATGGTTCTGCCCGCGGTCATTTTCGGAAATCTCACCGCGACGGTGCTGGGGGGATTGCTGAATTTCATCGGGAAAAAGTATCCGCGCTTCACTGGCGATGGCCGACTCGAACCCGGCGAGCATGATGAGGTGAATCCGGAGCAGCACGAAGTGGGAAGGTCAATCGATGTGGACCACATCGCCGCCGCGGGGATGTTCGCCGTCACGCTTTACCTGCTGGGTTTGGCGGGGCGCGAGGCATTTGGATTTCCCGCGCCGGTTGCGATGCTGTTCCTGGCGGTGATCGCCAAGCTGACCCACGCGGTGCCTCCCAAGACGCAGCAGGGGGCGTACATCATCTATCGCTTTTTCCGCGTCGCTATCACGTATCCGCTGCTGTTTGCGCTGGGCGTGACCCTGGTGCCGTGGGACAAGATGATGGATGCGTTTTACTGGAAGAACCTGATCACGATCGTGGTGACGGTTTGCACGCTGGTGTCCAGCGGCTGGTTTGTCGGACGATGGATTAAGCTTTATCCGGTTGAATCGGCGATTCTCAACGCCTGCCACAGCGGGATGGGCGGCACCGGCGATGTCGCCGTACTTACCGCGGCCAACCGGATGCAGCTGATGCCCTTCGCCCAGGTCGCCACCCGCATCGGCGGAGCGATCACCATTACCCTCACCCTCCTGGCCCTGCACGTCTTTTGGCGATGAATCCTGGCCTCGTCGACTGCTCTTCTTCAATATCAAGATAATCAGATCAAAAGCAGCACTTTTCCGCTGGTTCCGGCTTCCACGGCGGCGTGCGCTGGGGCCGTGTCTTTCAAGGGAAATCTTTTGCTGATCGGTATTGTCAATTTCCCGCTGGCCACGGCTTGGCTCATCTGCTGCAGTGCCTGGGCATCGGGGCGGGCCCTCATTCCAACGGATTTGACGGATGGAAATTGTTTGGCGTTTGCCGGAGGACCCAGGACCGATGCGAAGATGCCGCCGCTTTTGAGTTTGGCGATGAGTTTTTCGGCGGTCGGTCCGCCGACAGTGTCGGCGACGGCGTCAAGCGGAGGGAGCTTGGCGATCGCTGCTTCATCGTCAATGGCGACAACAGAATCGGCGCCCAGATTGGCCGCGTCGGTGAGTTGTTTCTTACGGACACCCGCGATGACGTTTGCGCCCCGCTGCTTGGCGAGGAAGACGGCACAGCGCCCCACGCTGCCGACGGCGCCGCTTACCAACACGGTGTGTCCCGCCTTGATGCCTGCGGCCTCGGCCACGAGTTGGAATCCGGTTGTCGCGACGCATGGCAATGCGGCGGCATCGGGTAGTTGTATTCCCGAGGGCACTTTCACGAGTGTTGATGCATTGACCGGGCAGAGTTGTGCGTAGGTCGCATCGGCAAACGCCAGGACTTGGTCGCCGACCTTCCAGCCCGTCAGGCCGGGGCCAAGCGCGGAGATCGTCCCCGCCACGTCCTTACCGAGGATCCCGGGAAATTGGATTGGGGCATACTCTTTGGCGACTCCTGAGCGGCGCTTAAGGTCGATGGGATTGACGCTGCTGGCCGCCACGCGAATGACGACGTCGCCAGGTTTGGCTGGGGGGTCGGCAAAATCCTCGTACTTCAAAACCTCGGGGCTGCCGTACTCATGCACAACGATCGCTTTCATGTTCGCCTCCCTGTGAATCAAGCAAACCGGTTGTGGATCATTATAGCGAAGGATATGCCGATTGAATTCGGCATGCCCCGCGAATTGACCTCTCAGCAGTAAAGTTGCAGCCTGACTCTGCCGTGGTTAGCCGCAACCAATTTTGCTCATTCCTGCCCAGACGAGATGCGCCGTAGGATCACGGTCGTCGCTGTTGGACCGTGATCGTCGTGCGGAGTCGGCGGTCGTGAATGCTTTGGAAAAATCTTCCACGGAGACCCAACCATGAAAATGAGATATTGTGCGGCGATCGTTATCGGCGCCGCGGTTGCTATGGCTGTTCCGGGTGTTTTTGCGGGACTTCATTTCAACGCGAGAACATTGGCCGTCAGCCAGGAGGATCAGGAATTCATCAACAAGGCGTGGAACATTAACACCACCGAGATCCACCTGGGCGAGTACGCCAAGGACAACGCCGCCAACGACGATGTCAAATCGTTCGGCAAGGACATGGTCAAGGATCATACCAATCTGAATAAGGATCTGGACAAGCTGGCCAAAGACAACGATGTCGCCTGCCCCACCGAGCTTGATCCGAAGAACCAGGAGATGATCAATCAAATGACCAGCCTCCATGGCGATGAATTCGACAAGAAATACATGAGCGCGATGGTTAGCGGCCACCGCGAGGCCTACGACGCGTTCGACAACAAGGGGAAGAGCGGCGACACCCCCGTCGATAAATGGGCGGCCGACACAGCGCCGAAGATTCATCATCATCTGGAAATGGCAATCAAGACGGGCAAAGAAGTCGGCGCGGATGTCGGTGATGAAGGCGGGCACTAATATTGGCGATTGCCGATTGAGTGGGACCGCTTTGCGCTGTCCTCATAACCGTAATCCATTGCTAACCCACCAGACGGTTTGCAATGACCGGACTGGTGCGTAAAATGCCGGACAATACGGTGGGTTAGTTTGCCCCGTGATAGTTTAGCGGCCGCGCTTGACTTCGACGAGCTCAGTCGAGTCGCGCGGCGTGATTCACGCGGGCAACGGCGGGCGAGCCTGGCCGCTAAACATTAATCGGATGCTCTTCCAACTGGATGCCGTCACCAAGACCTATGGCGCCGTCAAGGCGCTGGACGATCTATCGGTGGCGGTGCCCCCGGGCGCGATCGGGCTGCTGGGGCCCAACGGATCGGGAAAGACAACCCTGATCCGCACGCTTCTGGGGTTGATCCCGGTGGACGCCGGTTCGGGGCAGATCCTTGGGATGGATTTTAGACATCAACAGCTGGAGATTCGCAGGCAAGTCGGATTCGCGCCGGAGGATGAATGTCTTTTTCCGCGCGTGGACGGTGTCGAATTCGTCGCCTATGCCGGCGAGCTGGTGGGCATGCGCGCCAAGGATGCCATGCAGCGCGCGCACGAGGTGCTGGATTATGTCGGCCTGGGCGAAGCGCGCTATCGCAAGGTCGAATCGTATTCCAGCGGAATGAAGCAACGGCTCAAGCTGGCATCGGCGATCGTTCACGATCCCAAACTGCTCATCCTGGATGAACCGACCAACGGCATGGATCCCGCGGGGCGGGAGGAAATTCTGGAGCTTTCGCGCGACTTGGCCCATAACAAGGAAATGAGCCTGCTGTTTTCGAGCCACCTCTTGCCGGATGTGGAGCGGGTCTGCGATCACATCATCGTTTTGGGCAGCGGCAAACTTCTGACCCAGGGCAATATCCAGCAGCTCAAGCAGGTCCACAATCGTTGTTTCGAGGTGCGCCTCAAGGCTGAAGCAGACGTGTTCGCCAAGCATCTTTCGGAACTGGGTTGCTCGGTCCAGCCGCGGGATGATCTGCTGGTGGTGCAGATTCCCGAGGGTCAATCGCCGCAGATGCTTTGGCAGGCCGCGGCGGGGCAGAAGCAACAGATCCGTTATCTAAGACCCCAGCGCAGCACGCTGGAAGAGGTATTCATCGAAGCGGTGGGAGGCGCCTGATGCCGATCTTCGATCAAGGGTATCAACACTGGTCCGGTGGTCTGGCAAGCCATGCGTGGCGCTGGCTGGCGATTACTCGGCACGGCGTGCGGCAGGGATTGAAGAGCCGCCTGCTGCGCTATTTCCTGCTGGTGGCGTGGATTCCCGCGTTGGGGCTGGTGGTGGCGGTCAGCTTGTGGGGCCTGCTGGAGCGTGGATCGAGCCTGGCTTCGGCGTTCTTCGGCTTAATGAGCTTTCTGCTGCCGGGCATGGTGACGGACCCACGGCATTACCGGGTTGATTTCTGGCGTCTGTCGTATGGTTACTTTCTGCAGATTGAACTGCGTTTGTCGATGATCCTGATCCTGCTGGTGGGCCCGAGCCTGATCAGTCAGGACATTCGGTTCAACGCGCTGCCGCTCTATTTTTCGCGGCCGCTGCGGCGGATCGATTATTTCCTGGGAAAGCTGGGGGTGATCGTCATTTTCCTGGGCCTGGTGGTGATCGTGCCGTCGGTGGTCGCGTACATTCTGGGTCTGCTGTTCAGCCTGGACATCTCGATCCTCCGGGATACCTTTGGAATTTTGCTGTCGAGCATCGGTTATGGGCTGATCATCGCGTTTTCGGCGGGATTGCTGGTGCTGGCGTTGTCGGCGATCTCGCGCAATTCGCGGTATGTCGCGCTCATGTGGGTGGGTATCTGGTTGGTGAGCGGAATTGTCGCATCGGTATTGCAGGCGGTGGACAGCCAGCAGCGTCGCTTTGCGTATTACAGTAAAATCACCGAGCCGCCCAGGGACGGGCAGACGCCGCAGCAACGACGGGCCTTGCGCGACGCGCGGCGGAAAGCCGCCACCGAATACCGGCTGGGAGAACTCGAATTTTCTCGAACGGATTGGAGGCCGCTGGTTTCCTATACGGCCAACCTGTCGCGGCTGGGTCAAGAGCTTTTGCGCACCAACGAAACCTGGCAAAGGTTGAGCCGTCTGGAATCCGATCCGGGCGCCGGCGATCGAATGTTGGCGACTTACATGGGGCCGCAATTTCCCTGGTACTGGTCGGCGGGGATGCTGGCCGGGCTGTTTGGACTCTCGGCATGCGTTCTGAACTTGTCGGTGAAATCGCTGGACCGTCTGAAGTGAAGCCGATCGTCGCCTTCCACGAAGTTTCCAAGTGGTATGGCAATGTGATTGGGCTGAATAAGCTGACCATCCAAATCCCCGCGGGGGTGACGGGGCTGCTCGGTCCCAACGGCGCGGGGAAATCGACCTTTTTACAATTGGCGACCGGCCAGCTTTGCCCCAGCCAGGGAACCATCCGGGTTCTGGGCGAGCGAGTCTGGAATAATCCATCGCTTAATCGCCGCATTGGCCTGTGTCCGGAGCAGGACGCGTTCTATGAGTGGATGAGCGGATGGGATTTCGTGCACACCTGTGCCCGGCTGGCCGGCCTGAGCCGCCGCGACGCGCGGACGGCCACCGCGCAATCGCTGGAGCAGGTCGGCATGACCAGGAACAAGGATCGCAGAATTCGCGGCTACTCCAAGGGCATGCGGCAGCGCATCAAGATGGCGCAGGCGCTGGTTCACGGGCCGCAGGTGCTTTTCCTCGATGAGCCGATGACCGGCGTCGATCCGATCGCGCGGCATGACTTGATGGAAATTATCCAGCAGCTTGGAAGCGAGGGAAAAAGCGTGGTCGTTTCCAGCCACGTGCTCCACGAGGTTCAGTCGCTGACGCCAAACATCATCCTGCTGAATCACGGCCGGCTGCTGGCCGAGGGCCAGGTGCGGGAAATCCGTGACCTGATCGACAAGCATCCGCACCACATCGTGTTGGTTTGCGACAACTGTCGCCGACTGGCCAGCCGCCTGGTCGGGTGGGAGGACGTCGAGGGCATCCGTGTGCTGGCGGGCGACAAGGGGATTATGGTCCAGACTCGCTCACCCGATGCGTTCTATGGCCGGCTACCGCAGCTCTCGCTGGAGGACGGGACGGCGATCCGGGAAGTTTATTCCGACGATGACAATCTCGAAGCGGTCTTCAAGTATCTGGTGGAGAAATGACCTCGTCCCCCGCCCCGGTCCGTATTGAGCGTTCCAGCGCGAGCCATCGCGGCGGCGTCAGCCTGACGGCGCTGGGGGCGCTTTACGCATTGACCTTGCGCCAATATCAGCATGGCAAGCGATGGATGGTGATGGCGGCCCTGATGCTGCTTCCCGCCGGACTGGTCATTCTGGTGCGAAGCACCGCTCACGACGTTCCCAGCGTTGCGTTGGAGTTTATTTTTGCGTTCATGCTTATCCCGCAGGCCCTGCTTCCGCTGGTGGCGCTGATCTATGCATCAGGGATGATTCTGGATGAACAGGAAGAACAGACCCTGACCTATCTTCTCATCCGCCCAATCCCCAAATGGGCGATTTACTTCGTCAAATTGCTGGCAACGCTGACCGTCACGATTTTCCTGACCGTTGTCTTCACGGCATTGACTTACGTCGCGGTGTATGCCGGCGCGGGGGACCACCTCGATGCGATTTTACCCCGATGTCTTCGGGCAATGTCGATCCATTCGCTGGCGGTGATAGCCTATTGTTGCCTGTTCGGCTTAATTGGCCTGCTCACCCGGCGGACGCTGATCGTCGGCGTGCTCTACATCGTGATCTTCGAAGGTGTATTCGCTAATCTTGCCTTCGGCATTCGTCTGATCACGGTCATCTATTACACCAGGATCATCGCGTATCGAACATTGCCGTTCATGGTTCAGATACCGCGGGGCGGCCTGGAGAATTTTGCCGCCGAAGCCTGGCAATTAGATATAAGCAAGGATCCTCAGCTTCTGGAACACCCGCAGATCGGAACGTGCCTGATGGTTCTGCTCATCGGCAGCGCGGTGTGCACGTTGCTGGCGGCGTTTCTTTGTTCCCGCAGGGAATTCCACGTGAAGACACCGGAAAAGGGTTGAGGTTAGATTGCGTCACCGTCGTCCCGAGGATCGCAAGATCAAGATCGCCCAGTTCGGCCTGGGCTTGATCGGCATCGAGGCGGTCCGCCTGGCCGCCGCCAAGCCCTGGGCAAAGGTGGTCGGAGGCATCGATATCGATCCGGGCATTACCGGCCGCACCCTGCAATCGGTCACCGGCGTGCGATCGCTGGAAGATGCGGTTGTTTATCCAAGCTTCGAACGGATGCTCGAGCAGGTGCAGCCGGATGTCGTGCTGCACACGGCCGGGTCGAAGGTCCGCGAGGCGTTCGACCAGATCGAGCCGATGGTTCGCGCGGGGATCAGCGTGGTTTCCAGTTGCGAGGAGCTTTTGTTCCCCGCCCTGCGTGAGCCGCGCCGCGCGGCGCAGTTCGCCGAGTTGTGCCGCCATTTCGGCGCCGGCGTCGTGGGGACGGGTGTGAACCCCGGGTTCGTCATGGATGTGCTGCCGGTCTGCCTGACCGGCGTGAGCCGATCGGTGCGCCGCATTGACGTGGAGCGCGTCGTCAATGCCTCGACGCGGCGGATGCAGCTGCAAAAGAAGATCGGCAGCGGGATGGAGCCGGAGCATTTTCGCGACCTGTTCCGCGCCGGCGCCGCCGGCCACGCCGGGTTCCGCGAATCCGCCGCCCTGGTCTGCCATTGCCTGGGCTGGACACCGCAGAAGATCGAGGAAACCTGCGAGCCGATCATCGCCGACCACGACATTAGGACGGAATTCTTCGCGGTCAGGAAAGGCCTGGCCTGCGGCCTGCACCAAGTCGTGCAGGCGCATGTCGACGGCGAAGTACGCCTCAAGATGGATCTCAAGATGTATCTCGACGCCCACGATCCGCACGACACGATTCGGATCGAGGGCGAGCCCAAACTCGACCTCACGCTCAACGGCGGCGTGGCAGGCGACCAGGCAACCGTTGCCGCCCTGGTCAACACCGTGCCCCGCCTATTGGAAGCTGGCCCCGGCTTGCATCTGATGACCGATCTGGCCGTGCCTTGCTGGAAATAGAATCCACAGCAGGGAAGGTTTCACGGCGCGATCGTCTGCATGGTTTCCCACAACCGCCGCGCCGCATCCAGCCCGCGCCGACGCACCCCAGCCGCGTCGCATCCCAGCGCCAGGCCGTCACGCAGGGCCCACTGCCCATCAACCAGCACGTGGCGGACATGCTGCGACCCCAGCGCGAACAGAAAATGTCCCGCGAAATTCCCGCTGTCCAGCGGCGTGAACGGGACGTAATCGGTGATGACGATATCGGCCGCTGCGCCGTCCGAGAGTCGCCCCAGCACCATGCCCAGGGCGGCGCTGGCGCGGCGCGCGGACGTGCTCAGCATCGTCAGCACATCATTTGGACTGATCCCGGCGCCGCCATCGCGGGACTTGAACCAGGCATGCCGTGCCTCGGCGAACATGTCCGCGCCGATCCCGTCCGTGCCGAGCATTACCGGGCATTTGAATCGGCCGATCGGCGCGTATCCCACCGCGTTGTTCATGTTGGAGCGCGGATTGTGCGCCAGCGTGACGCCGGCGGTGTTCACCTTTTCGATCGCCGCCGCGTCCAGATGCGTCCCATGCGCCCAGACCGATCCCGGCCGCAAGAGGCCGTGATCCGTCAATCGCTGCACGAGCGCCAGGCCGTACCGCTTTTTGCAATCCTGTTCGTCCCATGGATCCTCGGCCACGTGGATATGAACGCCGCTCTGGAATCGCTCCGCCATCGCGGCCAATTCGTCCAGCGATTGGTCCTCCAGGGTAAAGGAAGCATGCGCCCCCGCCAGCGCGCCCATGAATCCGTCGCGACGGGCGGCGCACTTGTCGAGATATCTTCGATTCTCCTCCAGACCCGCGTCGCGGCCCTGCGGGCCGTGGCGGTCGGTGGTCTCGTAGCACAACACGCCGCGCAGTCCCACCGATCGAATTCCGCGCTCCAAGAGATCCAGCGATCCGGCGATGAAATTGGGCGAGGCGTGGTGATCGATCAGCGTCGTCGTCCCTGCCGCCAGAGCTTCCAGCGCACCGATGGCGGCGGAGGCTTCGATCGATTCTGCGTCCAGCGCGCGGTCCAGGCGCCACCAGACCAGTTGCAGGATTTCCAGAAAATTCCGCGGCGCCCACGGCGGCGCGGGCATGCCCACGGCCAGCGCCGAATACAGGTGCGTGTGCCCGTTGACCAGCCCGGGCAGGACGACGGCGCCGCCGCAATCAATCTGCTCGTCGCCCGCCGCCGGCGCGATGGTTCCGCGCGCCACGATCCGCCCGCCGTCAACGCGCAAATCGCCCGCCTCGACTCCAATCGGATCGATGTCGGCCAGCAGCGCGTTGCGAAGAACAATCCCCATCACTGGCCTCCGACGATACGCTCGACCGCGCCGATGTCCGGCGCAATATCATGCGGCTGGCCGACGGCGCGCAGGGCGCCCGTCACGTCCTTGAGCCCGTTGCCGGTGATCATTGCCACGACGTCGGATTGCGCCGACAGGATGCCCTGCTGGCGGGCGACGGCGATGCCCGCGACGGCCGCGGCGGCGGCGGGCTCGGCGAAGACGCCCGCCAATCGACCCGTCAGCGGCACCGCGGCCATGATCTGCTCGTCGCTGACCGTTACGTATCTCCCATCACTGTCGCGAACGGCGTTCACCGCCTTGCGCCAGTTGCGCGGCACCGCGACGTTGATGCTGTCGGCGTAGGTCTGGGAATCCCTGGGCGCATCGAGCCGGCCGCTGGCGAAAGCGCGCACGACCGGATCGCACCCCGCCGCCTGCACGCCCAGCATCTTCGCCGCCCAATCCGTGACGCCGACGGCTTTCATCTGTTCGATCCCCTTGTAAATCCCCGCGATGGAGCAGCCATCGCCGACGCTGGCGCTGATCCATTGCGGCGGATCATCGGCGCACTGTTCGGCCACTTCCAAGCCGCCGGTTTTCTTCCCTTCCACCAGATACGGATTGATCGCGGCGTTGCGGTTATACCAGCCGAAGCGCGCACACGCCTGGTTGCACAAATCGTACGCTTGTGAATAACTGCCCTGGACGCGAAAGACGGTCGCGCCGTACGCCAGGAGCTGCGCCAGCTTTCCCTCCGGCACGAAGCGCGCCACGAAGATGAAGCAGGGCAGCGCCGCCACCGCGGCGTTGTAGGCCAAACTGCTGGCCGCGTTGCCCGTGGAGGCGCAGGCGATCGCCCTGGCGTTTTGCGACATCGCCCGCGCCACACCGACGGAGCTGGGGCGGTCCTTGAACGATCCGGATGGATTGCGCCCCTCGTCCTTCAGACGCAGCCGGCCGATGTCCAGCGCCTTGGCCAGGCGCGGCGCCTCGATCAATGGCGTCCAGCCCACCAGCCCGTCGCTGGGGCAGAACCGATCGTCCAGCGGCAGCAGTTCGCGATAGCGCCAGTGCGAATGGGGACGCTGCGCCAGTTGGCGGCGCGTCAGCGTCTGGGCGGCGGTGGCCAGGTCGAAACGCACGTCCAGAATCCCCTCGCCGGGGGCGCAGCGCGGACAGGTATCGGCCTGCCCCTCGGCATAAACCGCGCCGCAGTTGACGCAAACAAGTTCGGTGATCAACGACATTCTCGCTCCGACGCCGCCGATGGTAACATGCCACGCGCCGACAGAGGAGTTTAGCGCGATGACCCCGAAGCTGGACGAGCGTGTTCTGGAGAAGACCGCCCGGCGCTGCGCCGAGCGCGGCATCGTCATCCCCACTTTCGCCCAGCTGGCCGACCCGTCCACAATCCCCACCACCATCAAGCAGCGCCTGGCCAAAACGGCGATGAACGATCTTGATCCGGCCAACCTGTTCCGCATCACCTGGAAGAACGAGCCGGGGCAGCGCGGGGGCGGATTCAACCGCGGCAACTGGATCGAATTTCCTTCGGCGTTGACCGGCGTGGATGCGCGTATCATCGGCATGCTGGGAAAATATTTCCCCACGGGCGCACACAAAGTGGGGGCGGCGTTCGGGTGCCTGGTGCCGCGGCTGGTCAGCGGGCAATTCGATCCCACCAGCCAGAAAGCCGTCTGGCCCAGCACCGGCAACTATTGCCGCGGTGGGGCGTTCGATTCGGCGCTGCTGGGATGCACGGCCGTCGCCATCCTCCCCGCGCAGATGTCGCGCGAGCGCTTCGATTGGCTGCAAGCGATCGGCGCCGAGGTGATCACCACGCCCGGCGGCGAGTCGAATGTGAAGGAGATTTACGACAAGTGCTGGGAGATCCGCCGCACCCGGCCCGATTGCGTCATCTTCAATCAGTTCGAGGAATTCGGCAACGCGGTGTGGCACTACCACGTGACCGGATCGGCCATCGACGAAATTTTCCAGCAGGTTGCCGGCCCCGCGGATCGGCTGGCAGGATATGTTTCGGCCACCGGCAGCGCCGGCACGATCGCCGCCGGGGATTTTCTGCGCACCCGCCACCCCGCTCTGCGCGTCGTCGCCGCAGAGGCACTGCAATGCCCGACGCTGCTTGCGTGCGGCTTCGGCGACCATCGCATCGAGGGGATCGGCGACAAGCACATCCCCTGGATACACAACGTCCGCAACACCGACATGGTCGCCGCCGTCGACGACCAGCAGTGCATTTCCCTCATGCGCCTGTTCAACGAAGACGCCGGCAAAGCGGTTCTGCAAAGCAACGGCGTGCCGGATCCGGTCATCGGCCAACTGGCCAATATCGGAATATCCGCCATCTGCAACCTGGTCGCGGCGATCAAAGCCGCGCGCTATTACGAGATGAACCGGCGCGATCTGCTGTTCGTGCCGCTGACCGATTCGATGGAGATGTATCAGTCACGCATCGCCGAGCTGGCTCACAGCGAAGGCGCCTACGATCAGCCGCGGGCGCAGCGGGATTACGCGCGGTACATCATGGGCATTGGTCCGGATTACGTCCGTGAACTGGGCTACAAAGAGCGCAAGATGCTGCACAATTTCAAATATTTCACGTGGGTCGAGCAGCAGGGCAAAACCGCCGACGAGCTGCGCCAACTCTGGGATGAGGACTTCTGGACCGAGACGTTCGCCCAGGTCCATCACTGGGATAAGCTAATCGAGCAATTCAACGCGCGAGTCTATTCCTGAGCCCCGCGCGACATTCTTCTGGAAATCCATGAACGCACCTTCAATCGAGAAATTCGCGGAGCAGATCGATGGCCTGGACCAGCACCTTTACCGGGGGGATTTCCTCCTCACCTGGAAACAATCGGCGGAAGAGTTGAATGCCGTGCTTCTGGCCGCCGAAGTGCTGGAGGTGCTTTATCAGTCGAACGTCAGTTGTCGGGTTTTCGACGGTGGGCTGGCGGTCTCGAATTTCCGCGACCAGTCAACGCGCACGCGCTTCTCCTTCGCCAGCGCCGCCTCGCTCCTGGGCCTGACGCTCGTGGACCTGGACGAGGGCAAGAGCCAGATCGCCCACGGCGAAACCGTGCGCGAAACCGCCAACATGATCTCGTTCCTGGCCCAGGTGATCGGCATCCGCGACGACATTTTCCTGGGCGAGGGAAACAAGTACATGAGTGAGGTCGCCGCCGCCATCGAAGAAGGCTTCACGCAAAGCGTCCTGCCGCAACGCCCGGCCGTGATCAACCTGCAGTGCGATCTGGATCATCCCACCCAGTCGATGGCCGACCTTCTGCATCTGCAGAAGACATTCGGATCGCTGGGAAATCTGCGCGGCAAGAAAATCGCCATGACATGGGCCTATTCACCGTCCTACGGCAAGCCGCTGAGCGTGCCGCAGGCGATCATCACGCTGATGACCCGTTTCGATATGCAGGTGACGTTGGCGCATCCGCCGGGATACGACCTGGTTCCCCAGACGCTGGAAACCGCGCAGCGGCACGCGAAGCAATCCGGCGGCTCATTCACGCACACCCACAGCATGGAAGAAGCCTTCGCCGATGCCGACATTGTCTATCCCAAGAGCTGGGCGCCCTTCGCCGTGATGCAGCAGCGCACCCACCTTCTGCGCGGCGGCGAATCGGCAAAGCTCAAGGACCTGGAGAAAGAGGCGCTGGCCAGCAACGCCAAGTTCAAGGATTGGGAATGCACCGAGAAGCTGATGTCGCGCACGGCCGGTGGCAAAGCGCTGTACATGCACTGCCTGCCGGCCGACATCACGGACGTGAGCTGCCCGGCCGGCGAAGTCGCCGCCAGCGTCTTCGAGCGCTATCGCCTGGCGACTTACCGCGAAGCCGGGCACAAGCCGTTCATCATCGCCGCGATGATGCTGCTGACGCGGTTTGAGAAGCCGGGAAAAGTCCTCAAGGCCCTGGCCGAACGCGCCGCCCGGCGAATGGGCGTTTGACTTACGCGGCGAGTTGGGAGACTTTCAGTTTTTTCCGTCCCTTCGAAATTTCCACAGATCGTATTGGATTTGCTGGTTTAGCCACGATTCCGGCGTTGTTTTAAACGCGATCGACAACCGCATCGCCATTTCGGCACTGATGCCGGCTCGCCCGTTGAGAAGCTGGGAGAGAGTTTTGCGCGTCACACCCAGGGCTTTGGCGCCGGCCGTGACCGAAACCCCCAGTGGCCCAAGCCATAGCTCACGAATAATTTCGCCCGGATGAGGGGGATTGTGCGTGCGAAAATTCATCAGTAGTTCCGGCTCCCGTTTAATATACACGGCTACAGTTGCTTGAGATATTTCTTGATCGCCGCCGCTTTCTTGTTGAGAAACTTCAGGTGCTCGTCGGCGTTCACGACGAAATTGCCGAGCGCCTTTGGCAACTTCTCGTTGCAGTATATTCCCGGAAACGCCGCGTACATCGCGGCGCAGCGGATCAGGTGCTCGATGGGCACACTGTCGTTGACAGTGTGCGCCACTTCCTCTGCCGCCGGGCCGAAGCCGACGCTGGGGATGCCGAACATCCCCGCGATCGACACGCCGTTGGTGCTGAAGGTCCATCGGCTGACGATCGGTGGCTTGCCGAATAGCGCCCGGTGCGCCGCCACCGCCGCCTTCACCTGCGGCGCGTCCTCGCCCTCGACCCAGCTTGGGAAATACTTGTCGGTGGGGTAGACCAGGCCGGTGTAGGATTTCTCGGCGTACTTGAGCAGCTCCACCTTCGCTTCGACGCCGGCGCGTTTCACCGCATCCTCGACTTCGTGCAGCGCCTGCTCCTTGGTCTCGCCCACCGTCAGCCGCCGATCCAGTTGGATGAACGCGGCGCCGGGCACGGCGCAGCGGCTGGGCGTCTGGCAATCGACGTACGAAACGGTAATCGTCCCGTTGCCCAGAAACTTATCCTTCTTCAATCGCGTGTGCAGCTTTTCGATCTCTCCGACGACGCGGGCGATTTTGTAAACGGCGTTGTCACCTTTTTCCGGCATCGAGCCGTGGCAGCTTCGCCCCAGCGTCGTCACGCCGATCTCCATCCGTCCGCGCTGGCCGCGCAGGACCTTGCAGTTGGTCGAATCCGTGATGATCACGCACTCGGGCCGAATCCTGTCCTCGTTCACGATAAACTGCCAGCACAGCCCGTCGCAATCCTCCTCCATGACGGTGAAGGTCAACAGCAGCGACCATTGACCGTCGTTCAGCTTCAGATCGCGGATGATTTTGGCGGCGTAAACCATGGCGGGGACGGCGCCCTTCTGGTCTCCCGCGCCGCGGCCCCAGACCGTCCCGTTCGCCAGTTTCCCCTTGAACGGATCATGCTTCCATTCACCGGGATTGCCCACGCCCACGGTGTCGATGTGCGCATCGATGGCGATCAATCGCGGCCCCTTTCCGATCCGCACCAGCAGGTTCCCCAGCGGGTCGGTCCACATTTTGTCGGCCACCTTGAGCCGTTTGACCTCGTGTTTGATGCGCTCGATGACTTTCTTCTCATCCCCGCTGGGCGAATAGATGGCCACCAGGTCGCGAAGGAATTTGGTCATCGGCGCCTGGTATTTTTTCGCCTGCGCGACGATCGCGGAATGATTCATGTCTGCGTGACTCCATATATTTGACAGCCGCCGGCGCAAGCCAGCGGGCCATTTTTCTCGGGGGCTCGCGCCCGTGGCTGTTAAACAGCCGCGCGCGCTGCCGACTCGCGCACAATGCGCGTGCCGGTTTTTCCCGCGAAGCCGTCGGCGGCACGCTCGCAGGAGGTGATCAATACCTCCGCATCGGGATCGGCGCTGGCACCCAGAAATTCCACCGCGGCCTGGATCTTGGGAAGCATCGACCCGGGCGCGAATTGCCCGGCGGCAATCATGGCACGCGCCTGGCCGACGGTCATCGTCTCGATCAGCGCTGCGCCTGGCTTGCCGAAATCGCGCATGACATGCTCGACGTTGGTGAGAATCACCAGCCGCCGTGCGCCGATGGCGGCGGCGAGCAGGGCACTGGTGCGGTCCTTGTCGATGACGGCCTCCACACCGCGAAAAGCGCCGCCGCCGTCGCGGCGCACCGGGATTCCCCCGCCCCCGGCGGCCACCACGATCTCTCCCGCCGCCACCAGCTTACGCAGCAGCGGCAGCTCGACGACCTGTTTGGGCGACGGCGAAGGCACGACGCGCCGCCAACCTCGACCTGAATCTTCCACAATCTTCCAGTGATCCCGCTGTGCGTGCCGCTGCGCCTGCTCGGCGGTCATGAACGGGCCCACCGGCTTGGTCGGATTGGCCAGCGAAGGATCGTCGCCATCCACGCAAACGGTGGTCACTATCGTCGTGCATAATCTTGGGTGGCCGCGCGAAGCCAGCTCGTTCATCAGGCATTGGCAGATCATGTACCCCATCCCCGCCTCGGTGTCGGCCACGATAATGTCCAGTGTCAGTGGATAGATGTCGTGCTCGGCAGCGAGCTCCACGCGGCGCATCACGTTGCCCACCTGCGGGCCGTTGCCGTGCGTGATTACCAGTTGCTGTCCCTGGCAGATCAGATCCGCCAGCGGGACGCAGACGGCGGTGGTGGCGGCGAATTGATCGGCGATATTTCCCTCTTTGCCGGGCGGGCTGACGGCGTTTCCGCCCAGGGCAACGACGCTGAGCATACGGTTTCCTCGGGGGCAACTATGCCTTGCGCGGCGTCGCCAGGATGGCGCGCGCGGCGGGGGAATCCTTCATCGGCAGGCGCGTCCGCTGGATGCCGTCGAACGCCGTCAGCGCACCGGCGACGGCCGGGGCGGTGGGCACCAGCCCGATCTCACCCACCCCACGCGCGCCGTACGGACATTCCGGATCCGCCTCTTCCACGAAGATGCATTGAACTTCCGGCATCTGGTGCGCCCGCAGCACGCCGATCGACTTGATGCTGTCGTTGACGATCCGGCCCCCTTCGCAGACGAAATCCTCGGTTAGCGCGTATCCCAGTCCCATGTGGATCGAGCCTTCCATCTGCCCCTGCAACAACGTGGGGTTCATCACCTTGCCCACATCGTGGGCGGCGATCACTTTCGTGATCTTTCCCGCATCGTCCAGGATCACCACCTGCGTGGCGAAGCCATAAGTCAGATGGGTCTTGGGCTCGGCCACCTTGGCGCCCAGTTTAGTCGTGTCATTGCAAATCCATTCGCCATGATATTCGTGCCCGGCCAATTGCGCCAGCGTGGCGCCGGCGGCCAGATCGGCCTTGAGCTTGCGGCAGGCTTCCAGCACGGCACGGCAGCCCAGGACAGTGGCTCGGCTGGCGGTGGTCTGCCCGCAATCCAGCTCCGCCGAAGTGTCGGTCATCGGCCGGAAAGTCCACGGCGGCAGGCCGGTCTCCTCAACCGCTGTCTGGATCAGCACCGTAAAATATCCCTGGCCCATCTCGGTAAAGCCGGTGCGGATGGTGATCGTTTCATCCGGTTCAACGCGCAGCAGTGCCTTGCCCGGATCGGGCATGCCGTTGCCGATGCCCACGTTCTTGATCCCGCATGCGATGCCCGCGAATTTCGCCGAGCGGTACAGCTCGCGCACCGCCAGCAGCGTCTTTTTCAGGCCGAATGGTTTCTCCATTTTCTGCCCGGTGGCGAAGCGATCGCCCACGTCCAGCGCGTTGCGCCAGCGGATTTCCCAGGCATCGATGCCGACCTTTTCCGCCAGGCGATTGAGCAGCGATTCGATGGCGAACGCCGATTGGTTGGCGCCGAACCCGCGCATGGCGCCGCACGGCGGATTATTCGTATAAACGGCCAGCGCCTCGACGTCGATGTTTGGCACGCGATACGGCCCGCAGGCATGACCGGCGGCGCGCTCCAGCACCTTGGCGCCGACCGATGCGTACGCCCCCTTGTCGCCGATCATCCGCGCCCACACCGCGGTGAGCCGGCCCTCGCCGTCGCAGCCGACTTTCAATTCGATGCTGATCGGGTGACGCTTGGGATGCAGCCGAAAACTTTCGTCGCGCGTCAGCGTGCACTTGACGGGTTTGCCAACCAGTGCGGCGGCCAGGGCGGTCTGGCCCTGGATGCTCATGTCCTCCTTGCCGCCGAATGCCCCGCCGTTCTGCACCAGCTCGACCTCCACTCGATCGATATTCCACCCCAAAATCGAAGCGATCTGCCTGCGGTCGTCGAATACGCCCTGTCCCTGGCTCAGCACTTTCAGGCGGGCCTGGCCGTCGGTACCGGACATCGGAATGGCGATGCACGCCTCCGGCTCCAGGAACATGTGCTCGATCCGCTGCGTGTGGAACGTATCGGAGACGACATGGGCGGATCGGGTCAGCGCCGCCTGCGCGTCCCCGCGATGGATCGCCGATTTGGAGAGCAGATTTCCGTTGGGATGAATTTTTGGCGCCTCCGCTTTGAGCGCCTCGCGCGGATCGGTGATCGGATCGAGGACTTCATAGTCAACCGCGATCGCTTCCGCCGCCCGCCGCGCCGTCCGCTGGTCGGCGGCGACGACGATTGCCAGCACGTCCCCCATGCAGCGCGTCTCCTGCCCTACGGCGATCAGGATCGGCCAGTCCTTGGTAATCAGCCCGACGATCACATTGCCCGGCACATCCGCGGCGGTGAGAACGCGCTCCACGCCGGCGATGTCTAACGCCGGTCGCGTATCGATCGACTTGACCCGCGCCCGGGGATGATCGCTGAAGCGCATGGCGGCGAAGAGCGAGCCTTCCACCATGATGTCATCGATATATTTGAAATCCCCCAGCACCAGGTCGCGGCCGTTATAGCGCTCCAGCGAAGTTCCGATGCGCCCCGACCGGTCCGCCTGCCGCCCCGGCTCGCCGCGCCGCGTGCTTGCCAGCTGTTCGATGGCATCCACGATTTTCACATAACCCGTACATCGGCACAGATGCGCCCGCAGCTCGTGGGCAATCTGCTCGCGGGTGGGGGAGGGATTCTGATTCACGATGGCGTGCCCGCGCATCGCCATGCCGGGGATGCAGAACCCGCACTGCACGCCACCGCAGGCGACGAAGCTGTCGGCAATATCCTTGCGCGCCTCGGCAGGCAGGCCCTCCAGGGTCACCACGTCCTTGCCCGACACCTGCGATGTTTTCATCGTGCAGCAGAGCCGCGGCTTGCCGTCGATCAGCAGCGTGCAGCACCCGCACGATGCCTGCGGCTCGCAACCGTTCTTCAGCGAGATGCAGCCGAAATCCTCGCGCAACACGCTCAAGAGCGACCGATTGGGATCGGCGTCCGCTTCGACCTGCCGGCCATTGAGGGTTAAGCGAATCCTGCCGTGCGCCTGATCGGCGGCGACCGTCCTGTCATCTACCAGACTCATTCATTCACCATCCCGCATTCTATAAGGCAAAATACCCAATCACAATTCAATTATCGGTTGTCTTGGCCTTCCGGGTATTGCGTTCTAGCGGTGATATAATTTGATCCCTTTGGATGATTTTTATCGTTGAACCTGTTCGTGCCGCCCGAAGACGCGAACTCGAATCCGTAGAGGCGCTGCCGATGCGACGCCGCTGGCTCCCCCGGCGACGATCGTGAGGTCCGTTTGATGCGATTCCAAAAGGCACTTCATGCCCTCAACCGGCCAGCCAACGGGCCTAGCGGCGGCGGTGAATCCAGATATACGAGCCAGCAGATCGCCCTCGTGACAAAAACCGTAACCGATAAAAATTCATACGCAACGAGACAAGGAAATGTCTTCCCACGAGCCAAATTCTATCCCCGCGTCCACATCCGCCATCACAGCCGGTACAATCCGCGCCCGCTCATGGCCGAACTGATCCCCGCCCCATTTGCAGACCTGGTCGCCCGACTCCACACCGAGCCGGTGGCGCAGGATGCGATCTTCGGACTGCCGCGCAAAAAGTGGTTTGTCCCGCGCCCCGGTGGCCCGGACATGAGCGTTAGATTTCATGATGGGGTTGCCGGCAATCCATCCGGTCCCGCCTCCGGGCCGCAAACGCAGATGGCCCAGAACATCCTGCTCGCCTTTATCGCCGGCGCACGCATCATGGAACTGAAGACCGTGCAGGTGAACGACCGCCTGACCATCGGCCGGCCCTGCATCGATGCGACCAATATCGGCTTTAACATCGAATGGTCGCAGGAGCTGCTGGTCGAGCAATCACTGCGCGAATATGTCGCCGGCGCCATGCTCGTCGAGATTTTTCGCCAGAGCCCCGGCCTGGCGGATGATTCGGCGCGCGGCCCCGCGGGACGGGTCATTTACGACATGAGCCTGGGGTACAACCTGGAGGGGATCAGGAGCGAAAAAGTCCAGCGATTTCTGGACGGGATGAACGATGCTTCAGAAATGGTGCGTACCTTAAGAAGCCAGATCCCCTCCGAATATTCCGCCGCCCGCGACCTGGATTTCCCCACCCGCCTGTCCACCAGCGTCACGCTATCCACGTTCCACGGCTGCCCGGCGGATGAGATCGAGCGCATCTGCGAATTCCTGATCGGCCAGCGCGGGTTGGATGTCATCGTGAAGATGAACCCGCCCATGCTCGGCCGCGAGCGGCTGGAACACCTGCTCCACGATGAGCTGGGATTTACCGACTTGACGGTGATGCCCAGCGCCTACGACACCGGATTGCAATATGCCGAGGCGGTGCAGCTGGTCGGGCGGCTGAGCGCTTTCGCGGCCGCGCGCGGGCGGCGCTTCGGGTGTAAGTTCAGCAACACGCTGGAAGTGGCCAATCACCGCCAGTTCTTCCCGCCGGGAAATCCCAGCCAATACTTATCCGGCCAGCCGCTGCACGTAATCACCATGACGCTGACGGATTTATTTCGCCAATCGATTGGCCCGCGGATTCCGATCAGCTTCAGCGCGGGCGTGGATCGGCAGAATTTTTCTCCGACGGTGGCGTGCGGGTTCGTCCCGGTGACCATCTGCACCGACCTGCTGCGCCCCGGTGGATACGGCCGATTGCCCGGATATCTGAACAGCCTGGCAGACGCGATGAAGGCCGTCGGCGCTTCCACCATCGACGATTTTATCCTGGACGCCTTCGGCCAGCGGCAAGGTGCCGGGTTGCGGGCGGCGGAAGGGGGCGCATCGGCGCTGCAATGGGCGGGGCTGCTCAACACCACCATCGCCGCCGAAAAAGCCCGCCGGGACCCGCGCTACTCCGCCCCGCAGAACCGCAAGATTCCCGTCCGCATCGATTCGCATCTTCACACGTTCGACTGCATCACCTGCGACAAGTGCATTCCGGTTTGTCCCAACGCGGCCAACTTCACGTATCCGACGCCGCTGAGCGCTTTCGATTGCCTGGATGTCGTCGTCGATCCCGGCGGCTCGATCCAGCGCGTGCCCGGCCGGCGCTTCGAAATCACACGGGAAATGCAGATCGCCAACTACGCCGACTTCTGCAACGAATGCGGCAACTGCGACACCTTCTGTCCGGAATACGGCGGTCCATACATCGAGAAGCCGGGTTTTTACGGGAGCGTCGAATCCTGGCGCCGCGCCGCCCCGCGCGATGGTTTTGTGGTGGAAGCGCGGCCCGATCGGCCTGCCATCCGCGGCCGTATCAAAAGCGCGGAATACCAGCTCCAGCACGATCCGGCCAACTCGATCTATCAATGGTCCGACGGCCGCGTCGAGCTGACAATCGCTGGAATAAATCACGACGAAGTCCGCGCCCGCCTTCTGGCGGGGCTAAGTGGCGCTCATCGGATGGACATGTGGATTTTCCACACCCTTCGGCATTTGCTGCATGGCGTGCTGGACCGGAAGTGGATTAATCAGATCAATGCCAGCGGAAGACATTCATAATTTCTCGTCGACAAGAGGCCCTTGTTGGTGAGCGCTGAATTTTTTTCGATGACCATTTTCGTTCCAGCCGATGTCCTCGACTCGAATATGCAAGACGTCGTCCTATCGTGCCCCGCTGGCTGCCCGGTTGAATTGGGGAAGTCTTTTTCGTTTCGAGACGGGCTCCGCGAGTTTCAACTGGCCAGCCAGCGGCGTCCAGGCGGCGGCCACTGCACCTATACGAGTGCATGCCGGTGGATGCGACAAAAATCGTCACCAATAAAAACCCTGATCCACGTTCGTAAGCGATCGATTTTTATCGATGACCATTTTCGTTCCAGCCGATGTCCTCGACTCGAATATGCAAGACGTCGTCCTATCGTGCCCCGCTGGCTGCCCGGTTGAATTGGGGAAGTCTTTTTCGTTTCCAGACGGCCGCCACGAGTTTCAACCGGGCAGCCAGCGGCGTCCAGGCGGCGGCCAATGCGCCTATACGAGTGCATGCCGGTGGATGCGACAAAAATCGTCCCCGACAAAAACCCTGATCCACGTTCGTAAGCGATCATTTTTATCGATGACTGCGTACATTCCAGCCGAGGTCACCGACGCAAATACCTTTATTGCGGAATGATCTCGATGGCGTTGATCTCTGGATTCTCGATGTTTGGCGTGAACGTGATGCTCAGCTTCCCATCCGTCACCTCGACGTCAAAAGTTTCGACATCGGCCTTATTGCTGCCGACTTTCGCGAAAATATCGAAATCCTTCACCTCATGCCCCTGGACGTTGAAGCTGAAGACCCGCTGGCCAGCGCCGGTGACCCCTTCGTAGGTGTCGGCGAAGTAGAGTTTCACTTTGTATTTGCCGTTGGGCAGCTTGTCCGAGAAAGAGGTCATGGAATAGCGCTCGCTGCGAAACATGGCCGGATCGGTGGTGCCGGCGATGGCCAGGTTGGGGTCGCGCGCGGCGGTGTCGCCGTCGGCGAACAAGCCGGTGTCGGGCTGCCAGGTATTGCCCTCATTATCTTTCCAGGGCGCATCGACGCCCGCCTTAATGCGGATCGTCGCATCCGCCGGCGCAGGCGCTACCGGCGCCGGACCGGGGGCGGGCGCGGGAGCAACCGCGGCGCCTGCCGACGCGCCAGAGGATTGGCTGGAATGGCAGCCCGTCAGAAGAAGAGCACCGACAGCGCAAATCAACAATCCCGCCGAAAACCTGAATCCACGCTCCGCCTTGAACATGTCGCCTCGCTTCCATTGAAAATGAGTGTCGCCAAATATATGTAGCCGCTGCGATGGCTACAAGCGGCGGGGGCCATCGACCTCGGGGAGAAGGTTTGGGCGACGATCATCGGATGGACATGTGGATCTTCCACACCCCGCGGCACCTCCTACATGGCGCGCTGAACTGCCGATGGATCAATCAGATCAAGGCAGGCAGCGTTTAGAGCAGTAATTTCAATTCTAGCCAAGAAACATTTCCTTATCTCAGGCGGCCAAATTCTCGCGTGTACTCGTCCGATCCCCAGCCGCCCCATCTGTCGCATTCTCTGCTGAAATCACCCCATACACGTCTCAAAGCTTGGAGATTCGAATGGTCGATCAGGGCCCGCTCAATGTACAGGAACTGATCGTACTGCGGAATTGCTAGGAAGCTCTGCTGAGGACCCCCGAGCACATAGATCGACAGGAATCCGACGACCTCACACATTTGTTGTTGCGTTTGCCATAAGTGATTCAACGTAATGCCTGCCTCCTCCGCCTTGACATTGGCACGGCTTTGCGGAGTCGCGGCATGGGCAATGAACTTATTCATTTGGTCGATAACCTCCTCGCATGGCTTGGAGACTTTCTCCTTCAGATTTTCAAAAGGCATTCTGGGTACTTGGTCGCTGGGCTGTCGGTTCGAAGGTTCAACCCCGGTGAGGAAATCAATGTGTCCGTGTCGCAGATCATGGAGAGTAGGCGAACAATCGTGCGGAATAAAATGCGTGTTCTCGCCTTCTCGACGCTTTTGGTCGTAGAATTTCTCCCGTTTACGTTCAATTACGGCACGGTCATATTCAACCTTCTCGGCATCGAATATTGATCTTCTTGTAAGCAAATGACAATGCGCAGACATGTCCTCCAGCAAGCCGGTGAGAGAATAGACTCCCCTCTGGCCTTCAAGAGGATAAGTATCACTGAGTCGTCGAATTGCAGTGATTTGGTTAACGAAAAAACCTCTGTCGAGCAATTCGTGCATCAAGCCATTCAATTGGACTCCGCGGCTTGGATCAGAGGAATCAACTGGCGAGGCCAAACGACGCGCCTCGTTGATAACTCTGTACGCCGCCGCATCCCAGGTCATTTGAGCAAGTTGCCTAATGATGGCATGCGGATCGGTTCCTGAAAGCACATCAAGCCATTGTTGTCGTTTTTCGTGTAATGTCGGTTGCATTTGATGAGGCATTCATTGTGCCGGCTTCTACGATACCTCAAGAGGAGCTCACCAATCGCGCCGGCCCGAACTAAGGTCCGCGTTATCGCATGCCTTTAATTCGTCCAGAAATCGCCAGCTTGGTTTTGGTGCACGACGAACACAGGATAAGAGATTTGCCTAGTGTCCGCCTTTCGGCGCTCGTAATACGCCACCGTTCGTTTATTTCCGTCAATAATCGTCAGATCGTCGTCGCGGCGCAGTATAGTAACTCTATACTCGACCCTTCCAATCGCGTCGCTTCGCATTAACCCGACGAGAGATTGCAGCATCACGGGATCAGCTTTGGGATGCCCAGTGAGTAGCGGAAAGATCTCTGACACGAGAAATCTGTTACGAGGAGCCCCATTCGCGGGCGAGAGGGTTCCGAGTTCGCCAAATATTGTCTGAAGTGAACCCAATATAGCAACCGAGTCTATGATACCCTTAGATAAAGACAGCTTGTTCCGGCGAAGTTCGCCAGCAATATGGGATACCGGCGTTGACTTCAAATATTGGATCTGCGATTCAATTTCCTTGGCGTTACAAGCCTGAATATTCTTAATGATCGAAGCCATTCGTTCTCGACTCCAATTTGCAGCGCGCAGCTATTTTGGCTAACTATCCAGATCGCCTAGCGATGAGGAACCAGATCGACTGGCACGCCCATCATCGTCACCCTCTTGCTGCGATCGGCGGCTCCATCTTCGGCGACGGCCTGCTCGACGGTCTGATTCTCATAATGGGCGATGTCGCCTGCGCCTTCCGACTGTTCTAACCGGTCGGAAACCGGCCGAAAAAGTTTGTTTGATATTTAATAACAGCGTCGCTGAGCGGCCCTCGGCCCAATGCCGATGGTTTCTCACCACGCTCCGTATGCTAAAAAGCCATTTTCTATAACTCGCCCAGGATTTGTAGGAGATCGCCCGTAAGTCTTGGCAGCAGCAATATGTATACGCAAGTCTGCGCTTCCATCCCTGTTCGTTCCGAGCGCAAAAGAATTTTTATGAAGGTTCCTTTTGAGGGGAATCAAAAACAAGACCCTCGCCCTCTCCCGAGGTACCGGGAGAGGGGATCAGTGAGAGGGAAAGAATGATCATGGGGCGGGGACGCGCTGCATCTCCGTGTAGCCGAGATTGCTCGGCGGGGTAAAGTTGGCGTTGTCGGTGGCGAGCACGTGGTTGCTGTTGGCGAATGCCCGGCTATATGAATCGCTCACCTGGATAATGCTGTTCGAATCGTTGGGATCGATGTAATCATTGACTCCGCGAACCGCGCCCGAATCGTAATTCTCGAACGTGGCGTCGGCCGCCTTCTGACGCTTTTCCCAGTCGGTCATGACATCGGGCGAAACCGTGCGCTGCTGCTGTTCCTGCTGCGCGACCTGCTGCATCATGGCGACGCGCTGGGCTTCCTGCTGCTGCTCGACGCCGGCGATCAGGTTGTCGGTGATCTGCTTGCCGGCTTCGAAGAATTTGGGCGTGGGCTGCAGGGAGATCGACATGAACGTGAACATCGGCATGGCCGCGTCGAGCGATCCCTTGATCGCTTTGTAGCTGGTGATGTGGTCCAGGCCCCAGACGACGCCGCCCTGACCCTGGGCGTACAGATAGACGCAGAAAATCTCCTGCTCGAACGTCTGGCCATGATAGTCGTATTCGATGCGTAATTTACCGGCGCGGACGGTTCCCTGCGGTTGGCCCGGCTTGTTGTAGAAGGGCGCGTAGGCGGCAGCGGCCTTGGGCAGCTCCTCGGACGAGATCACCTTAAAATCATTTGCGATCGGCTTGAGATACAAGGGGATGATCACCTTCTTAATCGCCGCCTCCGGCCCATCCGCGGGGCGCACGATCGGGCAGCCCAGGACCTTGCCACCCAGCGCCCGGTAATTCTGCGCATACTGCCGCGACCAGACCATCATCAGCGACGGGGCATAGCTGAAGGTCAGTGTCTGATCGGCATTGTTGGCATGCAGGTAAAAGTCCCACGGCGCGGCCGTGCGGCTCTGGTCCCACACCACCGCGCCTTTGTAACTCCAATCCCGCGGCAGGAGCATCGTGTATGCATCCATGCCCGTCACCTGGCTATCCTTGATGACGACGCGATCGAACTGCACCGCGGCTGGCGGTGTTGAGGTTGGCTGCGGCGTGCTGGAATCCCCCGCGGCGCTCCCTACTAAAAATGAGATGATCGCCAGGACCGCAAAGACGCACTGTCTGTGGCGCATGTGCTCCTCCCCCGGCAATATCGATCAGTTCCCCCGCCCCCCTTGAGATGCCGGTGCACAAAACTGTGCCGGCATCATCAGAATAACCCCTTCATTCTGTACAAGTTGAAGTTGCCGCAGCGCCGCCTGGATTTGCCCGACGCGATATGGGTCCAGGTTGGCCAGGTACGGCGCGGCCAATCTCACCAGGCTGTCGGCGCCCTGGCCGGCAGGATTTTCCATCGCCAGGTGATTCGGATCATTTTCTCCGCCGCTGGATTGTTCCATCAATCGCTGCAGGAAATTCTTCGGCTCCGGCACGGTGCGAACCTTGTAATCGATCACCTTGGCCTGATCGGCCGCGAAGACGATCGCATCCGCCAGCGTTCCCATCTTGTCGACCAGCCCCAGGTCCAGCGCCTGCTCGCCGGTATACACCCGCCCGCCCGCGAGGTCGTCGATGGGCTTCTTCAGCCGGTTGCCGCGGATGGCCGTCACGTGACCCTTGAAGACGCCGTAGATGTCATCCATCCATCCTTGCATGCGTTGCCGCTGCTCGGGCGTGAAGGGGGCATCGGTGGATAGCAACGCCGCATCGCTGCCGCGCTGATACGATTTCCAGGTCACGCCGACGTGGTTCCACATGTCCGTGGTGATGAACTTCCCACCGACGACGCCGATGGAGCCGGTGATGCTCCCCTGATCCGCGAAAATGGTATCGGCGGCGCAGGCGACGAAATACCCACCGCTGCCGGCGACGTCGCCCATCGACACGACCAGTGGCTTCTTGTCTTTCACCCGCTGCGTGGCCTGGAGAATGATCTCGCTGGCGGTGGCCGACCCGCCCGGTGAATCGATGCGCAGGACGACCGCCTTGATGGAATCATCCCGCGCCGCTTCATCCAGCGCGCGTGAGATGTCCGTGCTAAACGCCCCCGAGCGCGCGCTCAGCCCCGTGTCGCTCTGGCCCGGCTGAATCAGCCCGGTCACATAAACCACACCGATCTGCGGCTTCCCCGGTTCCGACTTGCGGTTCCCGCCCATCAAGTCCGCGAACGTCCGCATCAGCGCGAAAGGATTGCTCAGGTCAAGCTGCGGCGGTTTTGTCGCACCGTACTGTTTCTCGAAGCTGGTATCCGGATATTCGGACTTGAGCATCGCCTCCAGCTGCTCGCGGTTCTCGATGGCGTCGATCATCCCCGCGGCCTTCGCCTGCTCGGCTGTGTACGGCCCCTTGTCGATCCAGGCTTTGGCCTGATCTTCCGTGACGTTCCGCCCCGCCGCGATCAGCTTCACGCTGGTGGCGTAGAGGGAATCGAGCAGCCAGTTCTGCATCTGCTCGGCCTCGGGGCTGGGCCCGTCGCGCATGAAGATCTCCGCGGCGCTCTTGTACGCGCCGCAATGCAGGAAATCGGCCTGCACGCCGATCTTCGTCAGCAAACCATGCAGGTACGGCGCCTCGCCATAGAAGCCGGTCACCCAGACATCGCCGGTGGAAACCACGCTCAGCCGCGAGACGCCAGAGAGAAGCAGATATTCACCCATCATCATCGAGTCGGATTGCGCATAGACCTTCTTGCCCGCCGCGCGCACTTTCTGGATGGCCGCGCACAATTCCTCGATCTGCGCAATCCCGTAGCTGGCATCGTCTGCCAGGACGACAACCGCCTTGACCTCCGGATCGCCGACCGCCTTGCCCATCCGCTCGACGACGTCGCGCAGGCAAGGCCCCGGCGTGCCGAACAGCGCCGCCGAATCATCGACCGGCTGCTCCGACAGTGGCCCGCGCAGCTCGAACACCGCGATCACCGGCTTCCCCGCCGGCCGCGTCGCCGGCGACGCCGCCGCCCTGGCCAATTCAGGCAGGAAGCTGATCAACAGACAGACGATCAAGTTGCGCCACATGGTTTCCTCCCAATGTTCGATTGCGAACATGCTAAATCGCGCGCCCCTGTTCTTCAATGCGTCGGTTTTGGGTATTCGTTCGGGCTCATCGCACACTAGCGGGTAAATCTTTTAAATGGTTTTAATACGCAAAGGTTTTTCGAGCTCATTCATTGGGGCGAAGGAAAAAGCGACCCTTGCCGCGCACCGCCAGATCATACGCCTCGGCGGCGGCCGCCAGCGGACGGGATTCGCCGGGTTCCCATTTGAACTTCGCCGCGTCGAAGCCGCCGCGCATCTGGCCCAGCAACGTGGCGCATGCCACGACATCGAGCCGCCGCGTATCCACACCGCTGATGCGCAGCTCTTTGCGGTAAACCGTCCGAAGATTGAACGTGGCCTGCCCATCTTTGGGCGCGGTGATGACAGCGATGCGTGCCTCCATCGCCGCCGCTTCGACGCACTGGGCGAACATCTGGCCGGTAGTGTCGAAGACAACGTCGGCGCCACGCCCTTGCGTGATCGATTGGACGGCATCTTTCAGATCCGCGGAACTGGTGTTGACGATCTGATCCGCCCCGTTCTGGCGGGCGCGATCCGAATCCTGCTCCGAGCGCACCGCGCCGATAACGGTGGCGCCGCGCGACTTGGCGATCTGCACTGCCGCCGAACCCACGCCGCCGCTGGCGCCGACGATCAATACGGTGTCGCGCTGGCCCACGTCGGCGGCGCTGACCAGGGTGGACCAGGCGGTCACGAAGACCAATCCAGCCGATCCCGCCGCATCCATCGGCAGGTTCGGCGGCTTGGCCGTCAGAGCGGCGACCGGCAGCAGAATAAATTGCGCATGCGAACCGTCGCGCGTGAAGCCGATGTCGCCGCCGGTGCCCCAAACTTCTTTGCCGATCCGATCGGCCGGTCCGCGAACGACCACGCCGGCAAAATCGCGTCCGGGGATTCGCGGCAGCGTCGTGCCATGCATTGTGCCCTGGATGTTTTTGACATCGCTGGGACTGATCCCCGCCGCCCGGACTTCCACCAGCGCCTCGCCGTTGCCGGGCGCGGGTGTGGGGACGTCTTCGATTTTCAGAAGCTTCGGGTCGCCGAATTGTCGAACCAGCACGGCGCGCATCAGGATTCCTTCCTGGCGATGCGCGGTAGACGTAGCGGGGGCAGCACGCGCTCGATCTGCGTCCGATGCGACTCCAGCCACGGCGGCAGCATCAGGCCGGTGCCCAGCTTTTCCACTGGCTCGTCCACGGTGAAGCCGGGGGTCTGCGTGGCGATTTCAAACAGCACGCCGCCCGGCTCGCGGTAATAGATCGAGCGAAAATAAATCCGCTCCATGATCGGCGAGATGTTGAATCCCAGGCCCGCGATCTGTTGCCTCCACGCCTCCTGCTGGCGGTCGTCGGGAGTGCGGAACGCGACGTGGTGGACGATCCCCGCGCCCAATTCACCGCGCCGGGCATCGGGAACACATTGCAGGTCGACGATCGATGCGAATCCGTCCCCGCTGCCGGCGCGGTAGCGGAAACGGTCGCGCTCCTCGCCAGCGGCGCTGAAGCCCATCACGTCGCTCAGGAGCCTGGCGGTGTTCTCGTAGCCGTCTTCGCAGATGGTGACGCTGTGAAATCCGCGGATGGCGTGCGCGAGCGGAATTGGCCCGTCCGACCACGGATTGCCTTTGGAATCAGCCACGCCGACCAGCTCCAGCGCCATGCCGTCCGGGTCGGAAAAGGAGATGACGCCGTCGCCCAGCCGATCGCTGCTTTGCAGCTCGACCGATTTATCCTTCAATCGGCTGGCCCAGTATTCCAGGGCGGCGGCGGGAACGGCGAACGCGGTGGCGCTGACCTGCGGCGGGCCGATCCTGCCCCGGTGGGCGCCGGGCCAGGCGAAAAATGTCAGCGCCGTCCCCGGCCGACCGGATTCATCGCCGTAATAAAGATGATAGCTGCCCGGATCGTCGAAGTTGATCGTCAGCTTCACCAGCCGCAGGCCCAGGAGGCCGCAATAAAAATCGATGTTCTGCTGCGCATCGGACGTGATCGCGGTGACGTGATGAAGTCCGCCGATCGTTTTGTCGTTGGCCGGCATTTTATATCCTCGGTGAAGCGCGCTCAGGCGATGGCGGCCGCCAGCAATTTCCGGCAGGCATCCAGCTCATCGTCATTGATGGTATGCGGCATGCCCGGGTAACGGCGAATCTCGACCGCCCCGCCCATCCGGTTCAGCACCCGCTGCGTTTCCTGGACGCGCGCAAACGGGACGTGCGGATCGGGATCGGCCGATCCAAGAAACACCGGCGTTCCGGCCAGCTCGCCCGGATAATTCCGCAGCGGGCCGGGCGGGCCGATCAACCCACCGCTCAGCGCCAGAACCGCGGCATAGCGGCGCGGATGTCTAGCAACAAACTCGCTGGCCAGGCAGGCGCCCTGCGAGAAGCCCAGCAGCGCGATCCGCTCGCTCTGCACGCCGCGGGCCGCCAGCTCATTGATGATCGAATCCAATCGTCCCAGCGCCGAATCCAGAAACGGCTGGTTCGATTCCAGCGGCGAAAGAAACGAATGCGGATACCAGGTATTCTCCGCCGCCTGCGGCGCCAGGGCGCAAATGCTGTCCAATCCGAGCGCCTCATAAATCGACAGCATCCCCTGTGCCGTCGCCCCGCGGCCGTGGATCAGCAGCAGCGCCAAAGCGGCGTCCTGCGGATCGGGTCCGGCGGTCACGACCGGCTGGCCTGCATGCGGATCATTGGGATTGTTCATCGCGGGCATTCTATCGAATCGGCGCCGAACAGTCGTAAAGATATACCGTCGCCCCCGTCTCAATGTGACGGGCGCAGGGATGGCCGATCTCGTCGAACGCGGACAGCGTGACCGCCGGCACGTCGATGGGGAAACCATCAGCGTGCGCCAGCACCACCCAGACGCGCGGGCGGCCGGCCAGTTGGTTCACACCGGTCAGAATGTCGCGCACGTCGGTGACGTTGGGCTGGACAATCGCGGCGGCGGAGGGATCGGCTCCCGTGGGGAAGCCAGCTTGAGACTGGTAATAATGAAACGACAGGCGCGCGAACGGTGTGAGATAAATCGTATCACCGTTGCGCCATTGCCGGGCGATCCAGCGGTACGCCGGTAACGTCTCCTCGCGTCCGGGCGGATCCAGAAGATAAAGACAGGCGCGCTGCGCGGGTGGAAGCAGAATTAATCCACCCAGCACCAACGCGGCCACTTTGCCCGCGAAATTGATCCACAGCGCTTCCAGCCCCGCGGCCATCAACATCAGAAACTGCGGCACGAGGAATAACACAAGGCGGTCGGCGAATGGATATTGCCTCACCCGCGATGCCAGCAGCACGAACGGCAGGGGGGCCAGCAGGATCAGCAGGTTGCCTCGGCGGCGCAGCGCCAGGGCGACGCCGATGAGCAGAGCGGCCACGGCGGCGTCGGGGCATGCCAGCCACATCGCTCCGGGGCTGTGCGCGATCGCGACCAGGGACGTGAAGAGCCAGATCACCGCCGCCGGCAGTGACGTCGGCGCGAATGCATCCAGCGCCCGCCAATACGCGACCAGGTGCCAATGCGTCTCGCCGTGGGCGAAGGGACGCAGGAACAGCAGAAATTCACCAAGCAGCGCCGCGCCCCAGCAGGCGCAGACGATCCAGACCCCGCGGCTGCGGGACATTTCCCGCCAATGCAGCGCGAGCATCAGCACCGCGCCTGCGATGACGAAAACGGCGGGAAAAGAGAACAGGATTCCCACCACCCCGACGAGTCCGGCGGCGATCGCGCGGCCGGGGCTGGGCCGTTCGATCAGCCGCAGCGTCGCCAGCGTGATCGCCAGCGAAAACGCGACG
>Ga0182024_10002254_pt1 | contig 48340 bp, 37 predicted proteins | sample P32metaG_FD_120480 | JGI IMG/M metagenome (GOLD analysis project Ga0182024, IMG submission 120480) | Permafrost microbial communities from Stordalen Mire, Sweden - P3-2 metaG (Illumina Assembly) | ecosystem: Environmental > Terrestrial > Soil > Wetlands > Permafrost | place: Sweden: Stordalen...
AGGTTCTTTTGCAGAACCTTCCGATGCGATTGGAGGGCGGCGACTTTTTCGAAATCGGCCCGGCCCAGGATTTGTTTGATTTGCTTCAGCTCAAAGCCCAGCTCCCGGTAAAACAGGATTTGCTGGAGGGTTAAGAGCTGTGGTTCTTCATAGAACCTGTAGCCATTCGCCCCGAGATGGGCGGGCTTCAGCAGGCCCGTTTCATCGTAGAAATGAAGCGTGCGCACACTGACGCCCGACATCGCGGCCACTTTTTTGACTGTATAAGCCATCGCTTTTTCTCCGCGGGGACCACCATGGCCACCGCGGCTGCTTTGCACTCTCGGGTATCACGTAACGTGAGGGTCAATGGATATTTTTTGCGGCGCTAATAACATACGGCCATCGTGGCCGATCCGCCGCGAAAATCGAGCGTTTTCCATAAACCGTCAGCAGCGAGGTAAAACAAGCAGAAGCTGCAAACCCTCGACGTGCGGATGCAAGAAGCGGTCGCCAACCGGCTGGGCCATGCCGAGTTCCTGGATATAATCGTTCAACCGGGCGGGCTTCATGGCGCGCCTTTGGGACGCGCGTCCAAAGGCGCAGCGTATTTCATTTGTCACCGGGCGCATTAGACCGTAAACTGAGTCTTGGTGTGGCAAAGCGTTGCAACTTTAACTTTAAATTTTGACTGATGTAGCATGGACGTAGTGAAAATTAAGACTCAAAATAAATCCTTCTCCGCTCCGGCGAAACCTGCCGGGAAACCGTCGCCGGCTTCCACCGGCGCCCAGCATCTGGACTGGTTGCAATCGCTCGAATCCATGCTCGAAATTGCCTTGAAAAATCAAGGGCCGGACAAGGCCAATCTCCTGGTTTCCGATCTGATTTCGCGCTTGCGCGAGGCGGGCGTTCCCGTGCCGGGCCCGGTGAGCACGCCCTATATTAACACGATTTCGCACGAAGAGGAGCCGCCGTATCCGGGCAATCGCGAGATCGAGCGGCGCATCAAAAGCCTGGCCCGCTGGAATGCCATGGCCATGGTGGTCAACGCCAATCACAACGAAAGCGGCGTGGGCGGCCACATTTCCAGTTATGCTTCGATGGCGACGCTTTACGAAGTGGCTTACAATCATTTCTTTCGCGGCGGCGAGGGCGGGCGTCTGGCTGACCTGATTTATTTCCAAGGCCACACTACGCCCGGCAATTATGCCCGCGCCTTTTTGGAATATCGCCTCGACGAAGGGCATCTGCATAATTTCCGCATGGAATTGGCCGACGGCGGCGGACTTTCCTCGTATCCGCATCCGTATTTGATGCCCGATTTCTGGCAATTTCCGACTGTCTCGATGGGTTTGGGCCCGTTGATGTCCATTTACCAGGCGCGGTTCATGCGTTACCTCAAGGCGCGCGGCTTGCTGGCCTCGACGGAAGAACCCCGCGTCTGGGCATTTGTCGGCGATGGCGAAACGGACGAGCCGGAAACGCTCGGCTCGATCACGCTGGCCGCGCGGGAGAACCTGGATAATTTGGTCTGGGTAGTCAACTGCAATTTGCAGCGCCTGGACGGCCCGGTGCGGGGCAACGGCAAGATCATCCAGGAATTGGAAGGGGTTTTCCGCGGCGCGGGGTGGAATGTGATCAAAGTCATTTGGGGTTCGGCTTGGGACGAACTTCTGGCCCGCGACAAATCGGGCCTGTTGGTCAAGCGCATGGAGGAAGCCGTTGATGGCGATTTCCAAAAATACACGGTGGAGCATGGCAGTTACATTCGCCGCCATTTCTTCGGCAAATATCCGAAATTGCTGCAACTGGTCAATCATTTGACCGACGATGATTTGACCCGCTTGGTGCGGGGCGGGCACGATCCGATCAAGGTCCACGCCGCCTACAAAGCCGCCGTCGAGCACAAGGGCGGCCCGACGGTTATTTTGGCCAAGACGGTGAAAGGCTATGGCTTGGGCGAAGCCGGCGAGGGCCGCAACATTTCGCATCAACAGAAAAAGATGAACGAAAAGGAGCTGCGCGAATTCCGCACCCGTTTCGATATTCCGGTGCGCGACGAGGACGTGGTCGAAACACCTTTTTACCGGCCGGCGAAAGATTCGCGTGAGATCAAGTATCTTTTGGAGCGGCGGGAGAAGCTGGGTGGATTCATTCCCAAACGCGTGGTTCAAGCCGAGCCGTTGCAAACGCCGCGCCTGGAGGCGTGGCCAGATTTTCTCAAAGGCTCCGGCATGGCAGAGTTGTCCACGACAATGGGATTTGTCCGCCTGCTGTCCAATATTATTCGTGACAAGACCATTGGCCGCCATGTGGTGCCGATTATTCCGGATGAAGCCAGGACTTTTGGCATTGACCCGCTTTTTGCCCAGGTGGGCATCTATTCCTCGAAGGGCCAGCTTTACGAGCCGGTCGATAAAAACGGCCTCAGCTTCTATCACGAAGCCCATGACGGCCAGATCCTGGAGGAAGGCATCACGGAGGCGGGCTCGATGGCGTCTTTTGTGGCGGCGGGCACGGCTTACGCGAATTACGGCGTCAATCTGATTCCGTTCTATATTTATTATTCCATGTTCGGCCCACAACGCGTCGGCGACGAAATCTGGCTGGCGGCGGACAGCCGGGCCAAGGGCTTTTTGCTGGGCGCGACCTCGGGCCGCACGACGCTCAATGGCGAGGGCTTGCAACATCAGGACGGGCACAGCCCGATCCTGGCCGGCACGGTGCCGACGCTGTATGCCTATGATCCCGCATTTGCCTATGAGATCGCCATTATTGTAGCCGAGGGCATGAAGCGGATGTTTCAAGATGGCGAGGAGATCCTCTACTACCTTTGTTTGTATAACGAAAATTATCCCATGCCCGCCATGCCTTCCGGCGTGGAGGAGGGCGTGATCAAAGGCCTGTATAAGTTTAAGACCGGGCCCGACGGCAAGAAACACAAGGCGCAAATTTTCGGCAGTGGCAGCATTATTCGGTCGGCGTTGCAGGCGCAGGATATTTTGGCGGAGCGATATGATGTTTCCGCGGATGTCTGGAGCGCCACAAGTTACAAGAATTTGCGCAACGAAGCACTACTCGTCGAACGCTGGAACATGCTGCATCCCGCCGAGCCGCCGAAAAAACCGCACGTCCGGCAAATCCTCGAAAATGAAAAAGGCCCGTTCATTGCCGTTTCCGATTACATGAAGATCGTTCCGGACCAGATTGCCAAATGGGTGCCGGGCGGTTTGACCACTTTGGGAACCGACGGCTTTGGCCGGAGCGATACACGTCCGCGCTTGCGCCGGTTCTTCGAGGTCGATGCCGAATGCACGGTACTGGCGACCCTGCACGCCCTGGCCCAACGAGGCGAGGTGGACCCCGCGGTGGTCGTCCAAGCGATTAAAGACTTGAATATCGACCCCGAAAAACGGTTTCCTCAAATCCTTGCGTTTTAAATCAATTTTATGGATCTGAAATTACCTCCGCTGGGTGAAGGCGTTGACTCGGGTAGTGTTGTCAGCATTTTGGTTAAAGAAGGCGAGACCATCCAAAAAGGGCAGGGGATTATCGAATTGGAAACGGGCAAGGCCGTCGCGCCGGTGCCGGCCTCCGCCGCTGGCAAAGTCACCAAACTCCTCGTCGCCGTCGGCGATAAAATCTCGGTCGGCCAGCCGATCTTGTCACTCGAAGCCGGTGCAGCGCCTGCCAAGCCTGCTGCCGCAAAACCCGCGCCTGCTGCCGCGCCCCGCACGTCCAAGCCCGCGCCCGTCCAGGAAGAAACAGCGGACGACGCGCCGGAGGCTGAGGAAGAAGAAGTTTCCGGCCCTGAGCCAGCGTCGTCGCCCACCATCCGGCGCATGGCGCGGGAATTGGGCATCGACTTGCGGAAAATTCGCGGCACCGAAAATGGCGGGAGAATTGTCATGGCCGATGTGCGCGCTTACATTGAGCGCCTGCAACGCCTGGCCGCCCAGCCCCGTTCCGGCGGATCGGCGAGCACTCCCGCCAAACTCGCGCCGGAAAAAATTGACTTTGCCAAGTGGGGTCCGATTGCCAAGAGGCCCATGACGCCATTGCGCAAGGTCATCGCCCAGCGCATGGCTGAAAGTTGGAACACCGTGCCGCGCGTCACGCAATTTGACGAGGCGGACATCACCGCGCTGAACGACTTGCGCAAAAAGCACACCGACGCTTACGAGAAAAAAGGCGCGCGCCTGACCTTGACTTCATTCGCCCTGAAAATTGTGGCGGAGACGTTGAAAAAGCACCCGGTTTTCAACACCAGCATCGATCTCGCCGGCGGCGAAGTGATTTACAAGGAGTATTTCCACATCGGTATTGCCGTGGACACGGAGCAGGGATTGATCGTGCCGGTGCTGCGGGATGCCGACAAGAAGGACGTGCTGGCTCTTTCGAAGGACTTGAACGACATCGCCGTGAAAACCCGCGATCGAAAAATCTCCCTGGAAGAACTGCAAGGCGGCACCTTCACCATTTCGAACCAGGGCGGCATTGGCGGCGGCCATTTCACGCCCATCATCAACCTGCCGGAAACGGCGATTCTTGGCCTGGGCCGCGGCGCCATGAAAGCGGTGGTGCGCGACGGAAAAATCGAGCCGCGACTCATGCTGCCGATGGCGCTTTCCTACGATCATCGCGCCATCGACGGCGGCGCTGCCGCGCGGTTCATGATCGACCTGGTGCGTGGATTTGAAACATTTGACGAAAAACAACTGGGCTGACCCCTGGTTCAGACATTAACTGAAAACTATCGTGGACCCTATTCATACTGAGATTGTTGTGCTTGGCGCTGGGCCGGGCGGTTATGCCGCCGCGTTTTACGCCGCCGACCTTGGCAAAAAAGTTCTTCTTGTCGAACAGGACAAAAAACTGGGCGGCGTTTGTCTCAATCGCGGCTGTATTCCATCCAAGGCCTTGCTTTACGCCGCCAAATTGATCAGCGAAGCCAGGGAGTCGGCCCATCGCGGCATCACTTTCGGTTCGCCCCAAATCGAACTGGACAAACTGCGCGCCTGGAAAAACTCCATTGTGGACAAGCTTTCCAGCGGCGTCAGTTTCCTGGCCAAAAAGCGCGGTGTGCAAGTGCTCACGGGCCGCGGCTATTTTGAAGGCTCGCAATCCCTACGGGTCGAGACGCCTGAAGGCCAGCAATTTGTTACATTTGACAAGGCCATTGTCGCGGTCGGTTCCAAGGCGGCGCTGCCCAAGGCGTTTGATCTCGGCAATCCTCGCGTCATGACTTCGACTGAAGCCTTGGAAATCGAAGAGATTCCCGAAGACTTGCTGGTCATCGGCGGCGGTTACATCGGCATGGAACTTGGCAGTGTTTATGCCAGCCTCGGCAGCAAGGTGGTCGTGGTCGAAGCCCTGCCCGGCATCCTGACCGGGGCGGACCCCGATTTGGTGCGTCCCATTCAGAAGTATGCCGAAAAGAATTTTCGCGAACTCCGTTTCAACACCAAGGTGACGCAGATGTCCACCAAAGGAAAAAAGATCCGCACCGTCACCATCGGACCGGATAAGGTTGAAAAGGAGGAATTCTACGACCGCGTTCTCGTTTCCGTGGGACGCGTGCCTCGTTGCGGGGACCTTGGTTTGGAAAACACCAAAGTCGAGCAGGACGAACGCGGCTTTATCAAGGTCAACGAAAAGCAGGAAACCGCCGATCCCTTTATCTTCGCCATTGGTGACATTGCGGGCGGCGTGTTGCTGGCCCACAAAGCCTCCAAGGAGGCGCGTGTTGCCGTCGAAACCATCGCGGGCGAGGAAAGCACGTCGGCGGGCGTCATCATCCCCGCCGTCGTTTTCACCGATCCGGAACTGGCCTGGTGCGGGTTGACCGAGGGCGAGGCGAAAAGCAAGGGGATTACGGTGGAAGTGGCCAAATTTCCATGGGGCGCATCCGGGCGCGCGCTCACCTACGACCGCCCTGATGGCCTGACGAAATTAGTTGTTGACCCGGAGACCGAGCGCGTGCTGGGAGTAGGGATTGTTGGCCATGGCGCTGGCGAGTTAATTGCCGAAGGCGTGCTGGCCATTGAGATGGGCGCGACGGTGCGCGACCTGGCGGAATCCGTCCATCCCCACCCGACCCTTTCGGAAACGTTAATGGAAAGCGCCGAGGTCTATTACGGGTTCTCGACCCACACCTACGCGCCAAAAAAACACGAATAAACGCGGGGCAACGAGGTTTATTTCATGTAGGCTTTGAAATGCCATTTGCCTGGCGGAACGACAAAGCCGAGGTGACCCTTTTCGTCGTCCCAAAGAAAGTAGCCGCTGAACGTCCGGGTAACGCCATGTATCCAAACCGTTTTGCCATTCAATTCCACCCGTCCGATGGAGTGCTCGGCCTCCGTGGGAATGCCCACTAACGCCGATGTGCTGGCAGGCGAGGTTAGTCTGAGGTCAAAGACGCCCGCCTCTTTGCGCAAATCAACGCGGATTTCTCCTTTTGGCGTTGGGACGACCGAATGAACGGACGTTAGAGCCCCCATTTGGGGCACAACATGATAGCTGTCGAACGCTGGCGTATCTGGCCCCACACCAGCCGCGTATTGGGAGAGAGCGGTCAAGGCACCGCCGCTCCAGGCATGATTGTAGGTGCCGCCGCCGTAGCCATTGGTTCCGATCCCCCAACCTTCCCACAAGGTTGTGAGCGGGCTATCAATCTGGCTTGCCCACCGTTGCTTCATGCGTTGAATGGCCTGATCGGGAGCGTGCATTTGATAAAGCGCCTCCAAGACATATTTTTCCATGTAAGGACTGGCATTGAAATGCTTGGCGAAAACCTTCCGCAAGTGTTCATAATTGTTAGTGTCGGCGAGACCCGCAACGACTGCGAGAGCGTTAGCGCGATCATCCGTGTCGCCATGGTAGCCGCTCGAACGATATTCGCTGCCAGTCCAGAATTTGGCGTTAAAGTTTGTTCTGATCGAACCCATGCGGGATTTCCATATGGGGACATCTTCGTCTTCGTGACCGCTCACGTAGGCCATTTCCATCGCTCCTTGCAATGCCAAGTAATACCACGCGCTATCCATGACGTGCTCGTCAATATTTTCACCCCAATCCTCCCAATCCCAGTCGCCCGCGCGATGAATTACCAAGCCGTCGTCGTTCAGCTTCCAAACATTCAGGTAGTCGCGCACATGCGGATACACTTCAGTGATCGTTTGTTTGTCGCCGGTGTACATGTAATAAGTCCAAAAGCCGTATTTGCCTATGCTGGCCAGCATTTGTGGCGGCAATTCCGAATTCCAATTGCCGCTTCCGGGATCTTTGCGAACATCGTTCTTGGGTTTGCCGGAGGGGATGGGTGCGTAAAGCGTGTGGTCGGCCCGCTGCCAGCGCGCCAATTCTAAAATTCCCTTGCGGGCCAGCAACGGCCCGTTGGTCGAATCGAAAACATAAAAATTTTCGCCCAATTCATTGACCATGTCGCCCCACCATTGGGCGCGCTCGCGATCCGGGCAGTCCATGTAATTATCCCGCATTGTCACGTACAAAGTTCGGCGGGCCTTTTCCCAAAGTATGTTGAGTTTCTCGTCGTCGCAATGGAACGCGCCTACAAAGTTTGCATTGTATCCCGTTTCCCGATATTTCACGCCGAGAAATTTGACCGCGGCAGGGGCGCTGTAACGGACTTCGTGCCCATTCATCCAGCCGGGCGACTCAAATTCCTGCGTGCCCTCGCGGGTGATATAGACGGCGCGGACGTTCTCTGTGCCGCCGCCTTTGTAATCATCCGTTCGAATGTCGATCCGCTGTCCGGCCGGGGCGCAAACTTTTAAACACGGGGTCACTTGAGCGTCATAGGGCAATCGCGCTTTGAGCAATGGGCCGCCATTCTTGTTCGTCGTTGTCTCGACGCTTACATAAGGCTTCAACCCGCTGTTTTTCCATTGCGGGATGGGCCGCTTTTCCAAATGATTCCAAGGCGCGACGGGCGGGAAGCCAAAAACCGCCGGGGCAGGCCACCCAGCATCGTTGAATCGCGGTAGCATCCAGTCCGCGATGTCGCGCCGGGCATCAAAACCGATGTTGAACTCAGACAACCGGAAATTGGGATGTGGCAGGCCAGTGTTTTCAAAAGCCGGATGGATCAGCATCTTCCAAGTGGCGTCACTGACAATTTCCTGGTCCGCCCCATCCGCCTCGAAAACCAGACCCGCCTTTCCGCTGGTATTATAGGAGAAGCCATTTTTGCCCCAATACCAGACCAGCACTGCGATGGAGTTATTGCCGCGTTTTAATTCCGGGCCAATTTCCACGTCGTCGTAATAGGTGTCCTGCTGTGTTGGCCCACGCTTCAGGCCCCCTCGAAAACAACAAGCTTGCCATTGATCCAGAGCCAGTATTTGGAATCCACTGCGATTCGCGCCCGCAGCGACGCGGGCGGCTTGGTTAATGCCAGGGTCTTGCGGAAGCAGATCCAAGTATTGTTGCTTGTCTGGGAGGGTCCGATCCAATGCGCAGTCCATGGAACATCGGAATTACCCGCCTCTGCGGCGGATATGGCTGCGCTTGCAAAGGCCAGAATGACCGCCAGAAGTTGCAAAACTTGTCGTTTCATGATGTTGGCTGAATGATTCCCGGTCGAAGAACAGATTCAAAGGACAAAAGGGGTGAATTTGGCCGCAAAAGTCCCCCAGAAAAAATTTAAAAATACCCGTTGACATATTTTCCGGCCGGTCGTATTTTGCATGCAGTTATCGGGCCTTGACACAGCAAAATGACCATTACGCCCCGGTGCCCTTTCAAATGAAAGAAGGCAGGGGTAATGGTTTTTTGTCGTTTGGCACGGTCAGGACGCAAGTAATTTTGGCTTTTGCCCATGTAGCTCAGTTGGCAGAGCACGTCCTTGGTAAGGACGAGGTCATCAGTTCGATCCTGATCATGGGCTCCAGATAACGGGAGACGGTGAGAATATCGCAAAGCCTAGAAATTTTGCAAGAGATAGTTAAACATTAAACATATACACGCACCAGATTATGGCAAAAGAAGCCTTTCAAAGAACGAAACCTCACGTCAACGTCGGCACCATCGGTCACGTTGACCACGGCAAATCCACCTTGACTGCTGCCATTGTTGAAGTCCAAAGCAAAAAGGGCATGGCGACGCCCATCAGCTACGCGGACATCACCAAGGGCGGGACTGTGCGCGACGCCACCAAGACGGTGACCATTGCCGTTTCGCACGTCGAGTACGAGTCTCCCGCCCGCCATTATGCCCACGTTGATTGTCCGGGCCACGCCGATTACGTCAAGAACATGATCACTGGCGCGGCGCAAATGGACGGCGCCATACTGGTGGTCAGCGCCGCCGACGGGCCAATGCCACAGACGCGCGAGCACATTTTGCTGGCCCGCCAGGTGGGCGTCCCGGCCATTGTCGTTTTCCTGAACAAGGTTGACTTGGTGGACGACCCCGAATTGCTGGATTTGGTCGAAATGGAAATTCGCGATTTGCTCAATAAATATCAATTCCCCGGCGACAAGACCCCGATCATTCGAGGCAGCGCCACGGCGGCCTTGAACCACACCCCGGAGGGCACCAAAGCCATTGACGACCTTCTGGCGGCGGTGGATAGCTTCATTCCGCTTCCGGTCCGCGAGATCGACAAGCCATTCCTCATGTGTATCGAGGACGTCTTCACTATCGAAGGCCGCGGTACGGTGGTCACTGGACGTGTCGAACGCGGTGTGCTGAAGAAAATGTCCGATGTTGAAATCATCGGCTTGAAGGACACCCGCAAAACGGTGGCCACGGACATCGAGATGTTTCGCAAGCTGCTGGACGAAGCCAGCGCGGGTGACAACGTCGGAGTGCTCTTGCGTGGAACCACGAAGGACGACGTGGAGCGCGGCATGGTTCTGGCCAAACCCGGCACCATCACTCCCCACACTAAATTCAAGGCCGAAGTCTATGTGCTTTCCAAAGATGAAGGTGGCCGGCACACGCCCTTCTTCACCAATTACCGGCCGCAGTTTTATTTTCGCACCACCGACGTCACGGGCACCGTCAAATTGGCCCAAGGCGTCGAAATGGTCATGCCCGGAGACAATGTCTCGGTTGAAATTGAATTAATCGCCCCGGTGGCGATGGAAAAAGGCCAGCGCTTCGCCATTCGCGAGGGCGGCCGGACAATCGGCGCGGGCCGCGTGTCGGATATCGTAACTTAATTTTACGGCAGGAGCGCCAAGCGGCTCCTGCTGGGGATGAGGGACCACTCGACGGCATAGGGCGGTAGCTCAATTGGTAGAGTAGCGGTCTCCAAAACCGTCGGTTGGGGGTTCGAGTCCCTCCCGCCCTGCCACCTGTGGGGTTGCAAGCTGAGAGTGGTTTGCTGGAGGGGTGGCAGAGTGGTCTATTGCGACGGTCTTGAAAACCGTTGTGCGGGAAACCGCACCGGGGGTTCGAATCCCTCCCCCTCCGCCATGACAGAGGAATGATGAAATGAGAGAATATTTGCCATATATAATTGTAATGACGATCGCCTTGGTGGCGTTCGTTATGCTGTGGCGTCAGGGCGCATTTTTGCGCCTGTCCAATTACTGGCGTGAGACGATGGAGGAATTGCACAAATGCACCTGGCCGACGTGGGATGAACTGAGAGGTTCGACTCTGGTGGTCATGGTGGCCATTGCCGTCCTCGGCGCTTTCACGGTTGGGGTGGATTACGCGGTGACCGTCATTATTCATTATATCGTTTAAGGATTTTCTAATGTCAAAAAGCCAGTGGTTTGTCATACATACTTTGTCCGGGCAGGAGCAGAAGGTCAAAGAGAACATTGAAAAGCGTCTCAAGGCTGAAGAGATGAGCGAATATATTAAAGAGGTGCTGGTTCCGGTTGAGAAAATCGTTGACGTGCGTCAGGGCAAGAAAACTGTCACCAGCCGCAAGCTGCATCCGGGCTATGTCTATATCGACATGGTCCTGCTGGATGAGGGCAACCGGATTTTGGAAAAGCCTTGGTATTTTATCCAGGACACCCCGGGTAAAATTGGCATTGTGGGCGGAGACCGCCCGATTCCGGTGACGCCGGACGAAATTGCCACGATCAAGGCGCAGATTTCGGAATCTGAGGAAACCGAGAAGCCGAAGGTTCATTTTGAAGCGGGCGAAACGGTCAAGATCAACGATGGGCCGTTCCTGAATTTTAGCGGGGTAATCGAAGAGATCGAACCCGAGCGCGGGAAACTCAAGGTGACCGTCAATATTTTTGGCCGCAATACTCCGGTTGAACTCGAGTATTGGCAGGTGGAGAAAGCGTAGGATACAGATTTATGGCAAAGAAGATTACTGGACAAATCAAGTTGCAGATTCCGGCCGGGCAGGCCAATCCGGCCCCGCCGGTCGGTCCGGCCCTTGGCCAGCAAGGCGTCAACATCATGGCCTTTTGCAAGGAGTTCAACGCCGCCACCAAGGAGCAGTCCGGGATGATCATTCCAGTCGTCATCACCGTTTTTGCGGACAAGTCCTTCACCTTTATCACCAAATCGCCGCCGGCCTCCATCCTGCTCAAAAAGGCCGCTGGCATCGCCTCGGGTTCAAAAGTCCCGAACAAGGAGAAGGTCGGCAAAGTGAGCCGCAAGCAGGTTTTGGACATTGTCAAACTAAAAATAAAGGATTTGAACGCTTCTTCCGAGGAAGCCGCGTTCCGGGTCATTGCGGGCACAGCCCGCAGCATGGGCATCGAAGTTCAGGAATAATCAACCGCGGGAGAGCTCCGGCCTAGCCGGGGTTCGTTTGCACCGCTTATTATAATGCCAAGTAAAAGATATAAAAAAGGAATTGAACTGGTCGAAGCGAAAAAGCTTTACCCGTTGAAGTCCGCCGTCGACGTGCTGGCCAAATTTCCCAAGGCCAAATTTAACGAAACCATTGACATGGCTTTCAAATTGGGCGTCGACCCCAAACAATCCGACCAAATGGTTCGCGGCACTGTTCCTCTGCCTCACGGCAGCGGCAAAACGGTGCGCGTGCTCGTTTTTGCCCGACCGGGCGCCGCAGCCGATGCCGCCCGCGCTGCCGGGGCGGAGTTTGTCGGCTATGAAGATCTCATCAAACAATGCACTGAGGGTTGGACGGATTTCGACGTCGCCATCGCCACGCCCGATGCCATGTCCGAAGTCCGCAAGCTCGGCAAGGCCCTCGGCCCGCGCGGCCTCATGCCGAATCCCAAGACCGGCACCGTGACAGATGACACCGCCAAGGCCGTCAAGGAAGTCAAGGCGGGCCGCGTCGAATTTAAAATCGACAAGGGCGGGAATATTCACGTTCCCATCGGCAAGGCGTCCTTTGCCCCCGACCACATCGTGGAAAATGCCCGCGCCGTCATTCAGGCGGTGGCCAAATCCAAGCCAAGCAGCTCGAAGGGCACTTTTATTCGGAGCTGCACCATTTCCGCCACCATGAGCCCGCCGGTTCGGGTGGACGTTCGGGAATTCCTGGAGGCCGCTTAACCCGGAAGAGACACCATTATGCGCGTAGAAAAACAATATATCAGCAGCGAGTACCTCACCCGGCTCAACGCGTCGCCCTATTTTATCGTCGTCGATTACCGGGGCTTGAAGGTCGGACCCATTACCGAACTCCGCAAACGCCTCAACAAGGCGGGGGCCGAAATGCACGTCGTCAAGAATTCCCTCTTTCGTCTGGCCGTAAAGGAATCCGGCGTGGCGGATTTGGGTTCCACCCTGACCGGCCAGTTGGCCGTGGTCACCGGCCAGCGGGATGTTTCTTCCGCGGCCAAAGTGGTCAAGACTTTTAGCGCCGAGTTTGACAAGCCAAAGATCCGCTTTGGCTATCTAAAGAACCAGCGTTTGGAAACCGCGGACATTGTGGCCCTGGCAGATTTGCCATCCATCGAAGTCCTCCGTTCCAAACTCCTGGGCGTCATCATGGCTCCGGCCACCAAGCTGGCGACTGTTATCAACACGCCGGCGACCCAGTTGGCCCGGGTGCTGGCGGCGCACGTGGCAAAAGGTGAATGATTTTTATCCAAACACAATGCATCTAAACAATTTCATTTCCGGCGAGGCGCTGGGAATGAGCAACACAACAAGAACAAAGTAAATCGTCGGCTCGCGGGCTCGCGAGCAGAATGCGTCCGCGGCTGTGGACGGCGACGAGACTGAAAGGAAACATGGCTGATATATCTGGAATAGTGGAACAATTAGGCAAGTTGACGGTGATTGAAGCCGCCGACCTGGTCAAACAACTTGAAACCGCCTGGGGCGTGACTGCTGCCGCTCCGGCCGCTGCCGCTGCTCCGGCAAGTGGTGGCGCTGCTGCTGCTCCGGCTGCCGAGGCTAAAACAGCTTTCGATGTCATTCTGGTTTCCGTGCCGGCTGATAAGAAAATTGCCGCCATCAAGGCCGTGCGCGAAGTCAAAGCGGGTCTGGGATTGGCCGACGCCAAAGCCCTTGTGGAAGGCGCACCCAAACCGGTCCTGGAAGGGGCCAACAAGGCCGACTCCGACGCCGCCAAGAAGAAGCTCGAGGATGCCGGCGCCAAAGTTGAAATTAAATAACAATGGTGTATTTTTGGGCGGCGGGTTCTTTTTCCGCCGCCCAATTTGAACCATGGAGAGAGCGATTCCTAAACGAATCCCATTGTCTCAAAGAGTGTTTTTGAAACGGCGCGTTTTCTGGATGACAGAGAACGGGCCTTTCGTCGTTTGAACTAAATAAAAATCCGGCCTGCGCCGGAGATTGATCAGAGGTTAAAAATGCCATCACGATTAACTGAACGCGTCCATTTTGGAAAAATCAAAGAGGTCATCGCCCCTCCCAACTTGATCGAGTTGCAGACCAATTCCTACCGGGAATTCCTGCAAACCGACACTGCCCCCTCGCGGCGCAAGAACATGGGGTTGCAAGCGGTTTTCACCGAGGTTTTTCCCATCGAAAGTTATGATGGCAAATGCGTCCTCGACTTTCACAGCTACGAAATTGGCGAACCCAAGCATGACTGGCTGGAATGCCTGCGCGAGGGTATTACCTATGGCGCGCCGCTCCACGTCACTTTCCTGCTCAAGGAGGAGAAAAATGCCAAGGAAGAAAAGGTCTTCATGGGCGAGCTTCCCTTGATGACCCCGCAGGGAACCTTTGTCATCAATGGTGCGGAGCGTGTTATTGTCAGCCAGTTGCATCGTTCACCGGGTTTGGCCTTCGAAGCCACCCAACATCCTAACGGCAAAACGCTTCATTCCTTTAGGATCATTCCCGACCGTGGCTCGTGGTACGAGGCCCAATTCGATACCAGCGACTTGCTTTACGTCTATCTCGACCGCAAAAAGCGCCGCCGCAAGTTTTTGACCACGACCTTCTTTCGTGCTCTCGGTTATGGCACGGATGCCGACATTCTCAAGTTGTTTTACGACATCGAAGACTTGAGCGTAAAAGAGGCGGAAAAACTCGAGGACATCCAAAACAAAGTCCTGATCGAGGACGCGGTTGATAATGACAAAGGGATCGTCGTCGCACGCGCTTTCGAGCCGCTTTCCAAGGCAGTCGTCAAACAAATCGCCGAGTTGGGGATCAACAAAATCCGCGTGGTCGATACCACGGTGGATGATGGCATCGTCATCAAGTGCCTTAAGAAAGACCCCAGCAAGAATGAAGAGGAAGCCCTGAAGGATATTTACCGCCGCTTGCGGCCGGGCGACCCCCCCACCGCTGCCAACGCCCGCGCCTTGATTAAGCGTCTGTTCTTCGATGCCAAGCGTTATGATCTCGGCCGTGTCGGTCGATACAAGATTAATCAGAAATTGGGTATCAAGGGCGGCGACTCCCGCATCCTTACCAAGGAAGATTTGGTTGCCGCCACCAAATACCTGCTCCGTCTCAAAAAAGGCGAGGGCTCGTTGGACGACATTGATCATCTGGGCAGCCGCCGCATTCGGACGGTGGGTGAGTTGCTGGCCAATCAATGCCGAGTTGGCCTGGCCCGCACCGAGCGTTTGGTCAAGGAGCGCATGACCTTGTTCGATCAAAGCCTGGAAAGCATGTCCCCGCAAAAATTGATCAATCCCAAGGCCCTGTCCGCCGTGATTCGGGATTTCTTTGGCCGCAGCCAACTCTCTCAATTCATGGATCAGATCAATCCGTTGGCCGAGTTGACCCACAAGCGCCGCCTCTCTGCTCTCGGGCCTGGCGGTTTGTCCCGGGACCGCGCCGGATTTGAGGTCCGCGACGTTCATCCTTCCCACTACGGGCGTATTTGTCCGGTTGAAACGCCGGAAGGACCTAACATCGGTTTGATTGCGTCTCTGGCCACCTTTGCCCAAGTCAACGACTTCGGCTTTTTGGAAACTCCTTATCGCCGCGTCGAAAAGGGCCGCGTCACCAATCATCTGGATTACCTTACCGCCGATCGCGAAGAAACTTATATCGTTGCGCAAGCTAACGCCCCCATTGACGAGAAAGGCAACTTCCTGGGCGAACGCGTCACCTGCCGTTGCAAAGGGGACTTTATCGACGTTGATCCCAGCCGCGTCGATTACATGGATGTTTCCCCCAAACAATTGGTTTCGGTTGCCGCCAGCTTGATTCCGTTTTTGGAGCACGACGACGCCAACCGCGCCTTGATGGGTTCGAACATGCAACGCCAAGCCGTGCCGTTGCTCATCACCGAGTCCCCGTATGTCGCCACCGGCTTGGAAGAACGGGTCGCCCGTGATTCCCGCGCCGTTCTGGTGGCCGAAGATTCCGGGAAAGTCGCCTCTGTCACCGGCAACATGGTGATTATTACTCCGGACGGGAAAGTTCCGGACACCAAGAAGAAGGTCAAGAACGATCCGGCCAATGGCATTTGGTATTATCCAATTCGCAAATTCATGCGTTCCAACGCCGCCACCTGCATCAATCAAAAAATCTTGGTGGCCAAGGGCGACTCGATCAAGAAGGGCCAGGTCATCGCTGACGGTCCCTGCACGCAGGGCGGGGAACTCGCTTTGGGCCGCAATGTCCTTTGCGCGTTCATGCCTTGGAACGGATATAACTTCGAGGACGCCATTCTCATCAGCGAACGCATCGTCAAAGACGACGTCTTCACTTCCATTCACATCGACGAATTCGAAGTCGGGGCCCGCGACACCAAACTCGGCCCCGAGGAAATCACCCGCGATATTCCCAATCTGGGCGACGAAGCTTTGAAGAACTTGGGACCCGACGGCGTCATTCGCATCGGCGCCGAAGTCAAGCCCGGCGACATTTTGGTTGGCAAAATCACGCCGAAGAGTGAAACAGAACTGGCGCCCGAGGAACGTTTGTTGCGCGCGATTTTCGGCGAGAAGGCCGCCGACGTTAAGGACACTTCCCTGAAAGTGCCTTCCGGTACTTACGGCATCGTCATGGATGTCAAAGTCTCCTCCAAGAAAGAGCGGGAAGCCGAAGCCAAACTGGCTCCCGAAACCAAGCGCCACGCCAAGGAAGTGCAGGACGAGCACAAGACTAAAACAGACGAATTGCGCGAACAACTGACCGAGGCGCTCAGCAACATTTTGCTCGGCGAGAAAATCCCCTTGGATGTCGTTAACTCGGAGACCGGCGAAATCATTATCCCGGCCAATCGCAAGATCACCAAGACGCTCCTGCGCAAGCTGGCCCAGGTCTACGATCGCATCGAGATCGATCCTTCGCCCATTCGCAACAAAATCAACGAAATCATAGGCACTTTCAAAAAGAAATTCGACGATCTGCAAATGCAGCACGACGAAGAAATTGAACGCGCCGAAGCTGGCGAGGAAGTCGATAGCGGCGTCATCAAATCAGTCAAAGTTTATATTGCCTCCAAGCGCAAATTGTCGGTCGGCGACAAAATGGCGGGCCGCCACGGCAACAAGGGTGTTGTGGCCAAGATCGTGCCCGAAGAGGACATGCCGTTCCTGTCCGATGGAACTCCGGTGGACATTGTTTTGAATCCGTTGGGCGTGCCCTCGCGCATGAACGTCGGCCAGGTGTTGGAAACCCACTTGGGTTGGGCTGCCAAATTCCTTGGCCTCAAATTCGCCACGCCCGTTTTCGACGGCATCAAAGAAAAGGAAATTCGCGCCTACTTGAAGGACGCCAAATTGCCCGAACACGGCAAGACCATTCTGATTGACGGCCGCAGTGGCGAGCCTTTCGACCAGGAAATCGTCGTTGGCAACATTTACATGATGAAACTTGGCCATTTGGTCGCCGATAAAATTCACGCCCGCGCCGTCGGGCCTTATTCCCTCGTCACCCAGCAACCGCTCGGCGGCAAGGCCCAATACGGCGGCCAGCGCTTCGGCGAAATGGAAGTCTGGGCCATGGAAGCCTACGGCGCCGCTTACAGCCTGCAGGAGTTGCTCACTGTCAAGTCTGACGATGTCCAGGGCCGCACCCGCATTTACGAGAGCATTGTCAAGGGCGACAACTGTCTTGAAGCGGGCGTGCCCGAGTCCTTCAACGTGCTCGTCAAAGAAATGCAATCTTTGGCCATGGACGTAAAAGTAGGTTATTCAAACCCTGTGGAACAAGCCGCGGCCACGCGAGCCAGCGCCTTAAGCAGTCTCAAGTAATCTCAAATATAAGGACACATGAACACTAAAGAAACCGCCCGCGAGTTGCTCGGCCTGGACAAGGTGAACCAGGTCGAATACGTCGCCATTTCTGTCGCTTCACCCGAGGCCATCCGTGCCTGGTCCAAGGGCGAAGTCAAAAACCCGGAAACCATCAATTACCGGACGTTCAAGCCCGAGAAGGGCGGCTTGTTCTGCGAGCGCATTTTTGGTCCTGTCAAGGACTGGGAATGCTCTTGCGGAAAATACAAGCGCATCAAGCATCGCGGCGTCGTCTGTGATCGTTGCGGTGTGGAAGTGACGCTGGCGCGCGTGCGCCGCGAGCGCATGGGCCACATTGAACTGGCCGTGCCTGTTTCCCATATCTGGTTTTTCAAGTGCATGCCTTCCCGCCTTGGGTTGGTCCTCGACATGACGGCGCGCAATTTGGAACGCGTTATTTACTACGAGGATTACATGGTGATCAATCCCGGCTCGACCCCGCTCAAGCTTCATCAACTGCTCAGCGAACACGAGTATCGTGAAGCCCGCGAGACCTATGGTGCGGACGGCTTTGTCGCCAAGATGGGCGCCGAAGCGGTGCGCGAAGCCTTGGGCAATGTCGATCTTCAGAAGCAGGTTGACCATCTGGCTATCGCCATGACAGAGACCAAGAGCAAACAGATTCGCAAGAAAATTGCCAAGCGCATCAAGCTCCTTTCGGCGTTTCGCGATTCCAAAGCCCGTCCGGAATGGATGGTGCTGATTGTTTTGCCGGTCATTCCTCCGGACTTGCGCCCGCTGGTTCCGCTGGAAGGCGGCCGCTTTGCAACTTCCGATCTCAACGATCTCTATCGCCGCGTCATAAACCGCAATAATCGGTTGAAGAATCTTCTGCAACTCAAGACTCCCGAAGTCATCATCCGCAATGAAAAGCGCATGTTGCAGGAAGCGGTCGATGCTCTATTTGACAATGGCCGCCATGGCCGGGCCGTCACCGGCGCTGGCAATCGCGCCCTCAAATCTTTGAGCGACATGCTCAAAGGCAAGAGCGGCCGGTTCCGCCAAAACCTTCTCGGCAAACGCGTCGATTATTCCGGGCGCTCCGTCATCGTCATTGGTCCGGAGTTGAAACTGCATCAGTGCGGTTTGCCCAAAAAGATGGCCTTGGTCCTTTTCGAGCCTTTCATTATCCGTCGTTTGAAAGAGTTGGGTTATGTTCACACCGTTCGTTCGGCCAAAAAAATGATCGAACGCCAGTCGCCCGAGGTCTGGGACATCCTGGAAGAAGTCACTCGCGGTCACCCCGTTCTGCTCAACCGCGCTCCCACGTTGCATCGCCTCTCCATTCAGGCGTTCGAGCCTATTTTGATCGAAGGCGAAGCCATCCGCATTCATCCCCTGGTCTGCACGGCCTACAACGCCGATTTCGACGGCGACCAAATGGCCGTCCACGTCCCTCTTTCGGTCGAGGCGCAAATGGAGGCGCGCCTGCTCATGATGGCGCCCAACAACATTTTCAGCCCGTCCAGCGGGCGGCCGATTATGACGCCCACTCAGGACATCACACTGGGTTGTTTCTATCTGACAGCCGAGCCTCGTGCGAAAAAGGAGGCAAAAGCCTCGATGCTCTTCGGTTCCAAATCGGAAGTCATCTTTTCCTACAATGATGGAGGTCTTAAAATCCATGATCGCATTCGGCTGGCCAACCCGGATCGCGGCAAAAAGACGAATTACGGCGACGCCGAGCGCAACGCGATTGACACGACGGTCGGCCGGGTCATTTTCAGCGAAATCTGGCCCGATGAATTGGGCTTTCTCAACAAGGTTGCTGGCAAATCGATGCTCGGCGAACTCATCTGGACATGCTACAAAGTGTGCGGTCACGAGAAGACGGTAATTATGCTGGACAGGCTCAAAGAGTTGGGCTTCCGTTCCGCCACCCGCTCGGGTTGCTCCATCGGCATTGATGACATGATCATTCCGAAGGAGAAAGACCAGGAAATCCATAACGCTCAAAAGCAAATTTCCGAAGTTGAAAAACAATATCGCAAAGGCGTGATTACTCCGGGCGAACGCTACAACAAGGTCATCGACATTTGGACGCATTGCACCGACCAGATCGCCAACGTTATGTTGCGGACTCTTGAATTCAACCACGGCAAGCTGGAATACAATCCTGTTTCGCTCATGGTGGATTCCGGCGCGCGCGGCAACCGGCAACAGGTTCGCCAGCTTGCCGGCGTTCGCGGCCTCATGGCCAAGCCCAGTGGCGACATTATCGAAAAACCGATTTTGTCCAATTTTCGCGAGGGACTGACCGTGCTTGAATATTTCATTTCCACTCACGGCGCCCGCAAGGGTCTCGCCGACACCGCCCTTAAAACGGCCGATTCCGGCTACATGACCCGCAAATTGGTGGATGTCGCCCAGGACGTAATCATCCGCATGGAAGATTGCGGCACTTCCAACGGCATTTGGGTCCAAGCCATTTATGAAGGCGAAGATGAAGTCGTCAAATTGAGCGAGCGCATCATTGGGCGCATCTCGTGCGACGATATTGTCGATCCGCGCAATGTCAAACTAGGCCTCGTCAAGTCAGGCGACATGATCGATGAAGTGAAGGCCCGCGCGATTGAAAACAGCGGTGTCGAGCGAGTCCGCATTCGTTCCGTTCTCACTTGCGAAAGCAAACACGGCATTTGCGCCAGTTGCTATGGCCGCAATCTGGCCACGGGCGGTATGATCAAGCGCGGTGAAGCGGTTGGCATTATTGCCGCTCAATCCATCGGCGAGCCGGGCACGCAATTGACTATGCGCACTTTCCACATCGGAGGCACCGCGTCGCAGGTCTTCAAACAGCCGCAAATCAAGTCCAAGTTCGACGGCGTTGTTCGTTACAATGAAATTCGCATTGTCGAATTGGAGGATGGCAACAGCATTGTTCTGAACAAGAACGGCTCCATTTCGATTCTCGCCGAAGACGGCGGACGCGAACTGGAAGCCCACAACCTGGTCATTGGATCCGTGATTTCAGTCAAGAACGGCGGCAAAGTCAAAAAAGGCGATCCCTTCGTGCAATGGGACCCGTACAACGTTCCCATTCTTTCCGAAAAAGCGGGGCGCGTGAAGTTTGTGGACATCATCGAAGGCGTCACGATGAAGCAGGAGGAGGACGAAACCACCGCCCAGGAAGCAATGGTCATCATCGAACACAAGGAAGACCTCCATCCCCAAATCGTTATTATTAGTGACAAGGCGGGCGAACCACCCGCTAGCTACCCGATTCCTTCCGGCGCTCACATCGTCGTGACTGAGGGCGACAAAATTGTCGCCGGCACCTTGATGGCCAAGACGCCGCGCAAGACGTCCAAGACCAAGGACATCACCGGCGGTCTGCCCCGGGTGGCCGAGCTGTTCGAAGCGCGCCGCCCCAAAGACGCATCCGAGATCTCCAAAATCGACGGTCTTGTCGATTTCGGCCCCAGCGTCCGGGGCAAGCGCACCATTGTCATCAAAGAGCCTCAAACGCAGGTCGAAGAAGAACACCTCATCCCCATTGGCAAACACGTCATTGTTTTCAAGGGCGATTTTGTCAAGAAAGGCCAGCAGCTTACGGAAGGCCCGGTCGATCCTCACGAGATTCTCGACATCTGCGGCCCGCAGGAATTGCAGGAGCACTTGGTCAACGAAGTTCAGGAGGTCTATCGTCTCCAGGGCGTGACCATTAACGACAAGCACATTGAGATCATCGTCCGCCAGATGTTGCGCAAAGTCCGCGTCACCGAACCGGGTGACACCCAGTTCCTCTGGGGCGAACAGATCGAGAAGATTGAGTTCGAGAAGGAGAATTCGCGCGTGGATAAAATGGGCGGCAAACCCGCCGAAGCTCAACCCGTTTTGCTGGGTATCACCAAGGCGTCCTTGGAAACCGAAAGTTTTCTCAGCGCCGCTTCGTTCCAGGATACCACCCGGGTTCTTACCGAAGCTGCCACCATGGGCAAGGTGGATTACCTGCGCGGTTTCAAGGAAAACGTCATCATGGGCCATATCATTCCGGCCGGCACGGGCTATCAACTGCACCGCCGCGTCGATTTGAAGCCGCTGGTTGAGCCTCCGCCCGTCGAGGAAGGCGAAGTCATTTCTCCGCTTGAACCGCTTCTGGCGGGATAGGCGCTGCTGCGGTAAAATTATTGACAATGGCCGGCGTTGGCGCCGGCCATTTTAATTTTGCCGCTCAATTTCCTTCCACGATTTGACGCCGATGATCGGCAGCGCAAACTTGAAGGCTTGTTTCCAATGGGGTGTATCGGCCAGCCGAAAGGCCTCGTAAATTGGTCTTTTGCCCGATGGCTTGCTCGTTGTATCGGGGTCGCGCCGCCACAACCCAAGATTCAATCCCCCTTCCCCGACATTGTCCACTTGGCGGTGCAGAATAAAGGCGTCAATCCCCTTGAGGTTCGCAACTTTCCGCCACGCATAGCAATACGCCGCCGCCTGCACCCGTTCGCCCTCTGCCGTTGGCTTTGCGTGAAAGCCCTGCTCGGATAAAATAATGTGACGGGGTGCGCCTTTGAACAGCAATTCCTTCCCCCGAAAATAGCGCGGCAACATCTCGATGTTCTTGAAGGTGATACGCGGCGAGTTTTCGGAAAAGGTCGCCGATTTGTCTTCCCAAGTGCGGCAATTGAACAGGTCTTCCGGATAAGGATGGAAGGCCAGGTTCCATTCGAAGTCGCCTCCCGCCTTCGCTATTCGATTGAAGAAATCGACAAACAGCCGGCCCGGAAAACCCTGCGTTTGATTCGGCTCCGCGTAAAGAACGTTCCAGTCATGCTCCAGTGAAATGAAAACCCGGCCGCTGGACGAATACTTTCGCACCGCCATGGCGCAAATCCGCACCGCCCGTTCGTAATCCCGCCCGAACTGCTCCATGGAAACATGACCCATGTTGGCCCAGTCCCAGTGGGCATTGACCTCATTTCCAACAATATAATTGACCACGCGGCCATGGGCAAATCCGGGCGTCGCATAGCGGTCGGCCAAAAACTCGACCCACGCTTTGAACCAGGCCAGTCCAGTCGGCGTTCCCGTGTTGAATTCGCTGATGTGACCCGGGCAGGCGGTGTCGTAGCCGGGATGCTGCAGAATCCTGTTCGCCTCGGCGCTGGGATGAGCGTAGTTGAGCAAGATTAAAGTGACAGCTGCGCCGCTGTCAGACATGTCTTTGATTTGTCGGTCCATGGCCTCGATGTAACTGCGATCAAACCAAAATTCGTGGCCGTCCATTTTCCAGTGGAAATCATCCGGAGCCGGTGTGAGTTTGACCGAAGCGCCAATATCAATATTGAACGCAGCGTGCTGGACTCCAAGGGCAATGGCGTCCCCAACCATTTGCACTTGTAGTCCTTTTTTGCTTCGCGTGTGAGGATACGGGTCGTGATATTTGGAAATATCCTTGCGCACCTCGACAAAACGCATCGGCCCTTCCGGCGTTCCGTTTTGCAGGGCCACGAATCCCGAATAAATCCGATCCCGTGCCCCGTCAAATCGGGAAACGGAGATCTTCCTATTCCAGGCATCAGGCCGCAGAGGGGTGATTGACACGGCGTCAGCGGTGTTTTGGTAAGGAGCCAGTTCAATCAGGCTTCGATTGGTGCCATTCGTGTCGAAGCTGAAAAGTAATTCGCTCTGAGTAGCAGTAACCGAAAATCCGGCGAATGCACGAAGGCCGAAAGCCAGCAGAACAGTCAAAAAATATCCAATGCCACGCACCTCAGTTCAGACGATGTTTCCTTTTCTGTATTCACTCGCATCGCCACAGATTCGTTTCTTTAGTTATCTTCTTTTTGGCGCGGCGAGATAGCAGGGGGGAGTTCGGCGGAATTAGTCGTTTTGGGGGCTTTGACGGGTTTGGTCTTAAAGGCCGAACGCAGCAACCAATGCCGCTTTAATCCCTGAATCAAACCATCCGTATGCACGATCGTGGTCGAAATATCGGTGATCAGGTTTGTATTCATTTGCACCTGATGGTTTAAGTTGCTAGTCAAATCCGCCAGATGTTCCAGCGTTTTGTCCAAATCCGTGGCGAGCATGGTGATATTGGTGTCCGAGTCGTCCAGGGTGGTGTGGGCCGACTTCAAGGCTGCGGTGGCCGACTGCAACGTCTCGCGCAATTGCGCGGCAAGATTGGTTGGGATGATCCAATTCCCCAGCGAACCGTTTGGATCGCGCAGATTGCCAGTGACAACAGTAAGGTTGCTCAGAATGGGATCCGTTTTGGCCAGTGCCGAATCAGCGCGGCTGACGGCGTTGTTGGCATTGCTCAGCACCGCCGCCAATTGATTTGTCAGTTTCAGGATGTTGGGCAGGGCCGCCTCGACCATGTTGGCCGCGGCGCCCAGACGCTCTTGCAAGGTAGGCTCATCGAGGTTCGGAATAAAATAGAAGTTTCTGTCCTTGCCCAGCGAATCAGAACGTGGCGGTTTGGTGTATTTGGCCGAAAACGCATTGGTGTAAAATAAATTGATATTATTTATATAATTGACGTTATTTGTATTAGTGAGCATGCCCATCAGCCGGTTCGTGATTTCGATCAGCGCGGCGGTATCAGACAGGTTCGTCATGGCTGAATTTGTGGCCAGGTCATTTGTCAGCCAGTAATGAGTAAGATAACCGTTCAGGACGAGCACTTTTCCCGCCGGCTGATTTGTCAGGACGGTATGCGCTCCGTATTGTCCTTTGGTGATTTCGAGATAGCGCGCCCCCAAAAGGTTGTCCACCACGCGAACACGGGAATCGTACCAAATATAATTGTAATAAGGCGCCCGGATGGAAAAAAAGATCAATAGGCCGGCCTTCTTCTCGGGGGGGATAAGACTGGAACCGGTGATTTCTCCCACATCCAGGCCCATCAACTTGACCGGGTCACCCGGTTTTATTCCACCGGCGTCATTCAAGGCTGTGGCGTAATTGAGTTTCGTGACAAACCAGCCCCTGCGCTGGGCGGTGGCGTAAAGGTAATAGGCGAATCCCGCCAACAATATGAGCGTGGCCAAAAGAACAAACCAGCCGACCGTTCGTTCGATCCGATTCAAGCGTGTCCGCAGTTCCGGAGTAAGATCTTGTAATGCCATATTCTATTCAATTTGTGGATATTCTGCTCGCTCGCCGGAGACATGCCAACGCTTCTCTTTAATCAACGCATAACGATGGTTTCCGCCATGCCAGAGGGCAAAGTCGTTGGTCGCCGCGATGATCGTGACCCTTCGGCCTCCGGTGTAGGGAATGCCGGAAGACAATTGCGCCATAAAATCCCGCCACCATTGACGATGGCGCGCTTCCAGGCCGGATGCCGGCTCATCGAAAAACATCACTTCGGGTTTGAGCGCGAGCGCGCGGGCCAGGCCAACGCGTTGTTGCCAGTCGGACCCAATCGTCTGGGCCGTCTCCTGGGCAAGGGCGGTTAGTTCTGTGATCTCGAGCGCCGTCCTCACTTCATCTCGGGCCTGTTCAGCACTCCAATTGTAATGATAGCAGAGCGCCAACGCGACATTTTCAGCCACCGTCAATTCGGCGAACATGCGCCCGCCCCCCTTGAAGACGAAGCCGATGCGCCGGCGTTGGGCCAGCAATTCCGTCTCGGACAGTTGCGCCATCTCACGCCCAAAAATCCCAAGCGATCCTGCTGCCGGTCGCTGCAATCCGGCAGCCGTCATGAGCAAATCGGTTTTGCCGGAGCCATGCCGTCCGCCGATGACCCAATACTCGCCCGGCAAGACTTTCCAATCGACCCCGGTGATCAGGATGTGGTGGCTCCAAGCCGACCAAACATCGACGGCACTGGCCTCCAGCACCGGGCCGTTGGTATCGGTTTGCTCCATAATCAAATAACCAGATAGACAATAATAAAGACGGCGTCGAGCAAGACCACGCCGACGACACATTTGGCCACGGCGCTGGTCGTGGCGCGGCTGACGGCTTCCAGGCGCAGTGGCTGGGCCAGTCCTTCGTAGCAGGTCGTGATGGCGATGAACGTCCCAAACGACATCGTTTTCAAGAGTATCAGCACAAAATCCTGCCAGAGTAATGCGTTGGCTAATTGCCGAAAATATTCGCCCGGCAAAAGCGGCACGCCTTCCATAAAGGCAAACAGGTAGCCGCTGAGGAGCGCAAACAATATGAGATAAATCGTTAGCGCAAAAATCGAAACGCCAATGCCAATGACCCGTGGGACGATCAGATAATGAATGGGATCGATACCCAAGGCTTCCAACGCTTCCACTTCGCCCAAGGCCCGTGCGGTGCCCAATTCGACGACGTTGGCAGTGCCGACCCGGGCCAGCACCAGTAACGCGGCAAGGATGGGCCCCAGTTCCCGTACCACCACTGTCACCATTACCATTCCCAAATAAGTCTGCGATCCGAGACGGTTCATTAGGAGGACCGTTTGACCAATGACCACCATGCCCAGTGCGAAGGCCAGAAACCCCACCATCGGCAGCAAACGGAATCCGGCCCGGACCATTTCCCTTCGAATCAGCGGGTGTATGACGGCCCTGGCAGTATTGAATTTGGTCGCGATCACGGCCACGGTGATAAGGAGCAGGGAGCCAAGACCCCGAATGCCTTCAATAAGACCGACCAACTTCCCGCCTGTATAATTCGAGTAAGCGCGGTACATGGAAGCTCGTTCCCGCTCCTCGGCCACTTCCGTTGCGCTCAAAGTTTTCGACACAGGCTCCATTCTATCGTAAGGTGAACGATATGCCAACCTTGCAAGAGCAGTTTGACGACGCCATGTTCGAGTTCAGCACGGGCAACATCGACGGCGCCATTGTTCGGCTCAACGCTATTTTGGCGCAGGACTCGCAGTATTTTGATGCGCAACTGGCCTTGGGCGGCACTTATTATGCCAAGGGCGATTATGCCCTGGCCATCGCCGAAGGCCATAAGGCCGAGAAAATGAAACCGCACGACCAGTTGGTTCATACCAATCTTTCCCGCGCCTACATGAAGGCGGGCGACAAAAAGACGGCCGAGCATCACGGTTTGCAGGCGCGCATTGCCTCCTGGCGCGGGGACATGACGCCTCCCGGAGCGGCTTCTGGCGCCGAGCCGGCGTTGGAAATGGCCAAACCAAAACCACTGCCCATGAAAGCCCCGGAAAGGTTTCCCGACATGCCTTGGAAGAAGAAAACGCAGTAATTCCCATTACCCTTATGAAGTCCTCCTACGAACTAGCCATGGAACGCTTGAACAAAACCGCCCCGACGACGAAACTTACCGCGGACCAAAAAAAGCAATTGGCCGAATTGGATGCCAAATACGCGGCCAAAATTGCCGAACGCGAGATGTTCCTGGAGGAAAAACGGACCACCGCCTTGACTCAGGGGGACTTTGAAGCAGTGGCGCAATTGGAAAGGCAACTGGCTTCCGAACGCAAAACTTTCAAGGCCGAATTGGAGGAAAAGAAGGAAAAAGTCCGGCAGGGGAATTGATCGCAATCTCCCGGGTTCGTGGTGAAATTTCCATCGACGAGGGACTCAAGTCTTTGGCAGAATCAGCCGATATGGATCAAGGACGATCTCATGTTCGGTTTTTTTAAACGACTTTTTTCGCAGCCAGCTTCGGTTCCGGCAATGCCTGCCCCGGAGTCGCAGCCAGCCCCGCCACCAGAGGAGGAGGCCATCCATGTTCCATTTAGCGACATTGTGGCGCGAATGTCTGGCGCTCTTGCTCCGCTCGCACCTGCTTCTGTGACGGGTGCTTTCGCGCTGCCGGTAAAAACAGCCTTGGCGCAACTGCCTTCCGGGGCGGTTCGAGTTCGTTTCGCCCAACTCCGTCAGGCTGCGCCTCCCGGAACCTTCGCCGATGATGCCACTTTCGATGAAACACTAGTCGATCTGCCTCTTCCAAAGATTCTGCCGGCCTTGAACCCCGCTCTTCTGTCGCGCCGGGCAGGCCAAGCGCAGGTCGAAGTTCCCAAGGAGATGTCCGGAGTTTTTGGATCGAAAGACAGAACGCCCGTTCCCGTTCCAGCGCCCACTGCGCCTCCTGTTCTTGAAGCGCCTGCCTCCAGTCCTGTCGCGCCCAAGCCCTCCGCGGCGCAGTTCGGGGAAGCCACTGTGACGGTGCGGCTGTCAGCGCTTTACGAATTCTGGCCCGCGCCCGTTCGCCAGGAGATCGCGCAATCCAATTGGAACGATGTCTCGGTGTTGCTGCCTCTGAATCGCCTCGATACGGCCCTGAAGACTGGACGCGTAATTTTTACGTGGGGCGAATTGATCCAATGGTTTGATGTTTCGCCCGGCTCCGTTTCCTCGCCGCACTTGGAATCGTCTGTGGAACTTCCGCTGAAAGTAATCGCACCGCTGTTTATTTCGCAACGGTCGGCTTCTGTCGTTCAGAAAAAGATTGCGGTTGGCGAGAACATTCCCAATCTGTTCTCGTCCCCAGCCAAATCAGTCTGGCAGGCTGCGCCAGAGCCCATGCGTGCGCCGGTCTCTGCGCCCGCGCCTAGCCCTGTGCCTGCTGCGCCCGCACCCACGCCCGTACCTATCATCCCTGTGCGCGTCCATGCCCCCGCACCTGTGTCTGAGGCGGTGACTGAATCTCCGCGTGAGATTGTTCCTCCTCTTCCCGCAGCGGCGACCGCCCCGGTCAATGTTTTGGGTGAAGTTTTTGGTCAATCGGCCAAGAACGAATGGTCGCCGCAGGAGATCACGCAACAGGTCAACGCTTTGCCCGGAGTTGCGGCCAGTCTCATCGCCATGAGCGATGGTTTGCTCGTGGCGGGCGATTTGCCCGCTCCTCTGAAATCCGAAACAGTAGCGGCGTTCTTGCCGCAAATGTTCGGCCGCCAGGCCCACTATTCCAGCGAGATTCAGTTAGGGTCGCTGACCGCCCTGACGTTGCTGGCTGGCCAAAACCGCTACGCGATTTTCAAGACCGGCGCGCTTTACCTGGCTGTTTTGAGCAAACCGGGCGCCCCGTTGCCGGACGCTCTGCTGCAACGGGTCGCCGGGGAACTGGCCAAACTCAATCGATAAATCTATGGCGATCATCAATCAAGCGACCAAGGAGCTGCAGGTCAAAATTGTTTATTACGGCCCGGGCAAAGGCGGCAAAACAACCAACTTGGAACAGATCCACACCAACGTCCAGAACGTCCAGGACAAGGGCAAATTGGTTTCGCTTGCCACCAGTTCCGATCGAACGCTTTTCTTTGATTTTCTTCCCATTGAAGCGGTGGCCATCAAAGGCTTCAAAACCAAGTTTCAACTGTACACCGTTCCCGGCCAGGTCATTTACAATACCACCCGCCAGCTCGTGCTGCGCGGCGTGGACGGCATCGTTTTCGTCGCCGATTCGCAATACGACAAAATGGCCGAGAACGTCGAGAGCTTTCAAAATCTCGAGGCAAATCTCAAAGCATTGAAAATCGAGTTCTCGGACGTCCCCTACGTTTTGCAATTCAACAAGCGCGACCTGCCCGACGCCGCGCCGGTCGAATACATGGAATTCCTGCTCAACAATCGCGAAGTACAGGTTCCGTCTTTCGCCACCGTCGCCTCCAAATGCGAAGGGGTCTTTGAGTCGCTCAACATGATTACGCGACTTTTGCTCAACAAGTTTATTAATGACAGCGGGGCCAAAAAGGCGTGATATGTCCGGCCTCCCTCCCCTGATTGAAGAAGACGTGCGATTGCTGGACGGGGCTTTGGACGAGTTGCTGCGCCGCAGCGAAGCGGCTGCTGTGCTGATCATCGACAAGGGCGGCCCGCTCATCAATCAACGCGGCGCGGTGGACAACTTTGACACCACCACCATCGCCGCGCTGGCCGCCGGCTCCTTTTGCGCGACGCAAGGGATAGCGGAGCGCGTCGGTGAAACCAATTTTTCCAGCATCTACCAGCAGGGCGAACGCCATAGCCTGCTGCTTTGCAACATCGACGACAACGTCCTCCTCGTGATTATCTTCAATGCTGGCATTAGCGTGGGCGCGATTAAGTATTTTGCGGCTGCCGCCATCGGGCAGATCAGTTCTCAACTGCAAAAAGCCCGGCAACGATCGCCGCGGCAGAGCGTTGACATGGTCTCGATGAACGTCGTCGATGCGTCAAACGTATTTGTCAGGAAACCCCGGGCTTGAGCCGCGCTGCGCTCAAAGGCGACCGTGGCTGCCGTCGCAGAACGGCATGTTTTTCGAATGTTTGCACCCGCACCATGCCACCGTTTTTTTGGTGTCGATCTGCACCTGAACCGGGGCCAACCCGGTCCCCTTATGCGAGCCGTCGCAAAACGGCTGGGTGGCCGAGCGCCCGCAGGCGCACCACCAATAGGTTCCGGGTTCGGTGGTCTGGACGATGGGCCCTTTTTGAAAAACGATTGGGTCGCTCATATTATTTTATTTTGTGATTCATTTCTTGCCATGCACCCGGGCAGCCACCTTCAGTCTCAGCCCGTTCAACCGTATGAAACCCGTGGCATCATCCTGATTGTAGGCCTGGGTCGGGTCCGCCTCCATCGTGGCAATGTGCGGATTATAAAGACTGACCGGTGATTTCCTTCCCGCGTTAATGATGTTTCCCTTGTAAAGTTTCACCCGCGCCGTGCCGCGCACATTTTTCTGGCTTTCCGTGACCAATGCCTGCAACGCGTAGCGCTCCGGTGAAAACCAAAAGCCGTAATACACCAATTCCCCGTACTTGGGGATCAACGAATCCCGCAAGTGCATCACCTCACGATCCATCGTGATGCTTTCCACCTGTCGATGCGCAAAATGCAGGATCGCGCCGCCGGGCGTTTCATAGACGCCGCGAGATTTCATTCCGACAAACCGGTTTTCCACCAAATCCACCCGGCCCACGCCGTGTTTGCCACCGAGTTTGTTTAATGTCTGCATCACGCCCAGCGGCGTCAACCGCTTCCCGTTCACCGCCGCGCATTCGCCCTTCACAAAATCGAGCGTGACGTATTCAGGTTTGTTTGGCGCGTCTTCCGGGGCCACACTCAATTTGTACATCGCTTTGTGTGCCGGCGCCGATGCGTCCAGCCAGGGATCTTCCAAAATACCCGCTTCGAACGAAATGTGCAGGAGGTTTCGGTCGCTCGAATAAGGCTTCTTCGCCGTGGCCTGCACCGGGATGCGTTTCTCATCGCAATACTCGATCATTTCCGCGCGGCCGGGGAATTGCGCGCGAAACTCCGCGTCCCGCCACGGCGCGATAATGCGCAACTCCGGGGCCAGCGCAGCAGCCGTCAATTCGAATCTCACCTGGTCGTTTCCTTTGCCGGTCGCCCCGTGCGCGATGGCGTCCGCCTTCTCCCGCCGCGCGATCTCGCTCATGCGCTTGGCAATGAGCGGGCGAGCGATGCTCGTGCCGAGAAAATACTGGTTTTCATAGACCGCGCCGGCCTGCATCATCGGATAAATAAAATCGCGCGCGAACTCCTCCCGCAGATCGTCAATATATATTTTCGACGCGCCGGTTTTAAGGGCCTTTTTTTCCAACCCCCGGAGTTCTTCCTCCTGGCCGATGTCGGCGCAAAAGGCGATCACCTCCGCCTGATACCTTTCTTTGATCCACGAGAGCAGCACCGAGGTGTCCAAGCCGCCCGAATATGCCAAAACAATTTTCATCGCCCGGGATTAAACGGCCAATTGCCCAAAAATGCCATGCTGAAAATCCGGGCGTCAGGCGGATGGTTGGCCGGCACGGGCTCGAAATGCGGCCACACACTCGTGGACCGAGGCAAAAAAACTATCCGCGTGCAGCTCGTTGGCCAGGCCCGTCCGATCCAGGATGGCGCGCAACGGCAGGTTGGCATGGGCGATTTTTAGCGCGATCCCCTTTTGCTGCAATTCCTGATGGAGGCCATGAAGCATCTCCATCGCGGTCACGTCGATATCGCTGATGGCCTGGGCATCAAGCAGAAACCAGACCACCGGCGTCTTGCTGTCAAGTATGGCGGCGCGCACGCGCGCGGCGAAATGAGCCGCGTTGGAGAACAATAGCGGCGCATAAAATCGGTAGGCCACCAAGCCGGGAATTGTCTGTCCGCCGGGAGTGTCGCCCAAGTCGTGGAAGCCGTGCCCGGGCACTTCGCGCAGGACCGCGTCCGGCGGATGGGAAATGCGGCTGATTAGCCCGAGGAGCGAAAGAACCACGCCGATTAATATGCCGGGCACCACTCCGGCCGCCAGCACTCCCAATGTCGTCACGGCCGCCAGCGTTGCCGAGCGCGGATAAAACCGGTAAATGCGCTTCATCACATCGAATTCCACCAGTGTGGAACCGCCGTAAATGAGAATCGCCGCTAGCGCCACCACGGGCAACCGTGCGATCAGCGGAGTGAGGAACAATAGAAAAACCGTCAGCGCCCCCGCCGCCACCAGGCTGGCCACTGGCGTCTTGCCTCCTGTTTCGTCGTTGACGGCGGTGCGCGCCTGGCTGCCCGTGCCCGCAAATCCTTGAAAAAGCCCGGTGAAGACATCGGACACACCGAGCGCGACCAACTCTTGGTTGGCGTTGACTTCGTAGCCGTTTTTCGCCCCGAACGCCCGCGCCAGCAGGATGCCTTCGGCGTAGCTCAACAACGCGATGCCAATGACCGCCGGCAGCAACTGTTGCACGTCATGCCAATCGAACGGAGGAAAAACGAACGCCGGCAATCCGGCTGGAATCGGGCCAACTATGGCCACGCCGCGATGTTCCAATCCCAGGCTGGCCGAGGCGACGACGGCGGCAACGCACACGGCGAGAGCGGAGGGGATTCTCGGTACGAACCGGCGCAGGGCCAACAATAGCGCCAGCAAGCCGGAGCCGAACATCACCGTGGGCGGGTTTATTTTATCCAGTTTGCCGCCCAATTCGATTAGCCGCGGAAAAAAGTCATTGTGTTGCAACGTCACGCCGAAGAATTTGTCCAATTGCGACGCCACTAAAATCAGGGCCGCGCCTGTCATATAACCGACCAGGACCGGTTTGGAAAAAAAGTCCGCCACCGCACCGACGCGAGCGCGCGCGCCCAGGACCAGGACCAACCCGCTCAATACCGCCACCGTGCTGGCCAGTGCCGCCGCGCGGCTGGCATCGCCACCCGCCAGCGGACGCACCGCGCTCACGATGAGCAAACAGATGGCGATGTCGGGCCCGACTATAATTTGGCGCGACCCGCCAAAGAGAGGATACACGGCCAGCGGAATCAACGCCGCATAGAGGCCAAATTGCGGCGGCAAGCCCATCAACCCGGCATAGGCAATCACCGTTGGAATCATGACCAGGCAAACGCTGACGCCTGCCACCAAGTCCGCCCATAGCCACGCCCGCTTGTAACCGCGCAAAAACGACAGGCTGGGCAGATAGGTCGCCAGCGCGGGTCTTGGACTGTCTGTTGGTTCCTGGCTCATTTGAAGCATGGTTCCGTCACCACAGAGGCCAAAGCAAGCCGATTTGGAACAGTGGGTTTTATTGACAGGTTCCTCAGAAACCAGTTTTTTAGCCGCTGTAAATCTGTAGGAATGACACCGGGCCTTCGGCGCGGACGGCGCTTAGGAGGCATTCCGCGGGAATAAGACAGAAGTGCCCGGCGCTCAAGGCGATCGTATTGCCGCCCTGTTCAATGCGCATGGATCCTTCAGTCACGCCGATGATTCCCATCCGGCCGCCAGCCAAATTCATCGTGTCGCTTCCGGCCAGATGCCGGAGGTTGACTTCAAAAAGTTCATTCTTGACCAGGGGCCGAACGGTGCCGGGATGGGCCGGGGTTGTTTGGCGGGGGAGCAGAGACGGTTCGATGTCGGTAAAATCTATGCTGGCCAGTGATTGTTCGACGTGGAGTTGGCGGCCTTTGCCCCTCGCGTCCAGCCGGTTCCAATCGAAGACGCGGTAGGTCGTGTCGGAATTCTGCTGGATTTCAAAAATCACCGTGCGCGCGCCCAAGGCGTGGACGCGCCCGCTGGGCAAAAACATGGAGTCACCGGGTTTGACCGGGATGCGATGGAAGCATTCGGCGACGGTCTGGCGGGCGAGTTTGTTTTCGAATTCGGCACGGCTGACGCCCTTTTTCAACCCGACGAAGAATTCCGCGCCGGGACCGGCCTGGGCCACGTACCACAATTCCGTCTTGGGTTCGCCGCCCAACGGCGCGGCCATGGCCGGGGGAGGGTGGACTTGAAGGGAAAGCGTTTCCTGGGCGTCAATTATTTTTATCAGGAGCGGAAAGCGCAGCGGAATTTTCGAGCGGGGTCCGAGAAGCTCGTCGGGGTGCTGTTCCATCAGCCAGCGCAACGTTTTTCCCTGCAACGGCCCGTGAGCGATGACGCTCTCATCCCCGGGTCTGTCGCTAATTTCCCAGGATTCGCCGGTAAGCCGCCCCTGTGGCAGCGCCTTGCCATAAAGTGTGGCGAGGTTGTGTCCACCCCAAATGCGTTCTTTGAAAATCGGCTGGAAAGTCAGCGGATAAAGCATCGGGTGCGGTTCAAGCGGGCAGGGCGGGAACCGCGCCGTCGCCGACAGGTTCGGTAATTTCCGGGACGGGCGCGCTTTCCTTCTTTTCAAGGATGCGGCCGTAGGCGCGATACTTTTGATAGCGCAGTTTCAAACGGTCGCTGGCCGAGAGCCTTTTCAAGTCTTCTAGGTTGCGGAGCAGGGCGGCTTTGAGTGTCGCGGCCATTTCCGGCAACTGGTTATGAGCGCCTCCCAGCGGTTCGGGGACAATTTCGTCCACCAAACCGAATTCGCGCAATTCCGTGGCCGTGATTTTAAGGGCCTCGGCCGCTTTGGCGGCGGCGGAGCGGTCTTTCCAAAGAATGGCTGCGCAACCTTCCGGAGTGATCGGTGAATAATAGGCGTTTTCCAAAATTAGGAGCCGATCGGCCACGCCAATCCCCAACGCGCCACCTGACCCGCCTTCGCCAATCACCACGGCCACAATGGGCGGTTCGAACATCATCATCTCGCGCAGATTGACAGCGATGGCTTCGGCAACGTGCCGTTCCTCTGACGCGATGCCGGGAAATGCGCCCGTCGTATCAATGAGGGAAATAATCGGCAAACCGAATTTATCGGCCAGCCGCATCAAGCGCAGAGCCTTGCGATAACCTTCCGGATGGGCGTTGCCGAAATTGCGGCGGATGTTTTCCTTGGTGTCGCGACCTTTTTGGGTGCCAATGATCATGACCTTGTGATCGTCGAGTTTGGCAAAACCGCCAATCATGGCGTGATCGTCCGCAAACAAACGGTCGCCATGGAGTTCGGAGAAATCGGTGAAAATGGAAGAAACGTAATCGAGCGCGAACGGACGCTTTGGATGGCGCGCCACCTGGACGCGGTTCCAGGGACTGAGTTGGGCGAAGATTTCGCGTTTGGTCTCCTCGATCTTCTTCTGGATCATCGCGGCTTCTTCTTCGAATCGGATGCCCATCGAGTTGTTCTCGGGATGCTTCCGGAGCTCTTCCAGCTTTCGTTGCAACTCCAGAACGGGCTTCTCGAAATCAAGCTGATGTTTCATGGATGCACATTCTAAATTCATCGGCCCGGGGAGGCAACGGTAAATTCATCGGTTTTTTCCTTTCCCTGCCCGGGTTCGTCAGGCAGCATCCCGTCCCTGATAAAACATATGAAGTTATTTGGCATATTCGTCATTTCAAGTTCGTTGCTCCTCGGTGCGTGTCAATCGAATCCCCCCGCCGCACACCCCCAGGAGAACAACACCCTGACCAAAGCCCAGAAAGCCACCGGCTGGCAGTTGCTTTTTAATGGCACGAACTTCGATGGCTGGCACAACTTCCGGGAGAACGGCATTCGGCCGGGCTGGCAGGTGACCAACGAGACTCTGTGCTGCATTGATCCCCACCATGCCGGCGACATCGTGACCAGCAACCTGTACGACTGGTTTGAATTGCAACTTGACTACAATATTTCACCCGCCGGCAACAGCGGCATCATGTTCCATGTCGCGAACATCGGCCACCATGTCTGGGAGACGGGGCCTGAATTTCAACTGGAAGACAATGAATTGGCGGCGGACAAAATACGCTGCGGTTGGCTTTATGCGTTGTATAAACCGCCGATCGACCCGACGACCGGCAAGATACTCGACGCCACGAAGCCGGTTGGCGAATGGAACCATGTCCGTCTTCTGGTCACCCCGCAAAAGTGCGAGCATGACATCAATGGTGTCAAGTACTTCGAATACGTCCTGCATAGCGATGATTTCAACAATCGCGTGGCTGCCTCGAAATTTCACAAAATGTCGGGTTTCGCCAAAACCGATCTCGGCTCCATTGCGTTGCAAGGGGATCATGGTTCGATTTGTTTTCGCAACATCATGATTCGCCCCGTACCACAATAGACCGGGCGGTCCGTGGCCGTTTTTTCTCTTTTCCCGGCCACGGCAATCCGGTAGCATTTTTGAAAATAACGCTTATGAAATTATTTGGCATATTAATCGTCTCAAGTTCCTTGCTCTTTGTGGCCTGTCAGAAGTCAGAAACCCCCGACACCCCGGCCGCTCCGGCCGCCCCTGCCGCCCAGGAGAATAACACTCTCAGCGACGACGAGAAAGCCGGCGGCTGGCAACTGCTGTTTAACGGCACCAACTTCGACGGCTGGCACAATTTCAGAATGGACAGCATCCGGCCGGGATGGCAGGTCACCAATGGAACCCTGACTTGTGTGGACCCCCATCAAGCCGGCGATATCGTCACGAGCAACCAATACGACTGGTTCGAATTGCAACTGGATTACAATATTACGCCCGCTGGCAACAGCGGGATCATGTTCCATGTGCAGAATACCGGCCCCGCCGTCTGGGCAACTGGCCCCGAGTTCCAACTGGAAGACAATCAACTGGCGGCAGACCCGGTGCGCTGCGGATGGTTGTACGCCTTATATCAACCGCCCACCGACCCAAACACCGGCAAAACTCTCGATGCCACCAAGCCGGTCGGCGAATGGAACCATGTCCGCCTCCTCGTTACCCCAAAAAAATGCGAGCACGACATCAACGGTGTCAAGTACTTTGAATACGTCCTGCACAGCGACGATTTCAACCAGCGCGTGGCTGCCAGCAAATTTTCCCAAATGCCAGGTTTTGCCGAAACCGATCTTGGCAGCATTGCCTTGCAGGGGGATCATGGGGCGATTTCTTTCCGCAACATCAAGGTGCGTCCCATCAAGGAATAATCTAGGGGTTCTCCGCCAGAAACCGGTAACCCACGCCCCGGATGGTGTCGAGGTATTTGGCGGCGGGGCCGAGCTTGTCGCGCAGGCGGCGCATGTGGGTATCGACCGTGCGGGTGTCAATCAGACTTTCGTATTCCCAGACATCCCGCAACAAGCGGTCGCGCGATTGCACGTGGCCCGCGCGTTGCACCAGCAGGGCCAGGAGTTTGAACTCCGTGGCAGTCAGTTCCACTCGCCGGGTCTTGACGGTCACCAGATGCCGCGAAATATCGACTTGCAAAGGGCCGAAAAGATACAAAGTTTTTGGCGGCGCGCTAGCGTGCTTTTCCAATCTTTTCTTGACGCGCAACACCAGTTCGCGCGGGCTGAATGGCTTGGGCACATAATCCACCGCGCCCAATTCCAGGCCGAGGATGCGGTCCATTTCGCTGGCCCGGGCGGTCAGCATGATGATGGGGATCGCGCTGGTTTTGGAATCGCGCCGCAGCAATTTGCAAACCTCCAACCCGTCCAATTCCGGCAGCATCAGGTCCAGCAGGATCAAATCCGGACTGGTGGAACGGGCCTTGCGCAACGCCTCCGCGCCATCCACGGCGGTCAGGGTTTGAAAGCCGGCCTGGCCCAGGTTATAAGTCACCAGGTCCAGCACATCGGGCTCGTCGTCCACCACAAGGATTTTGGCTTTCACGCGTGCCAGCTTGGCCCAAAAACCCATTCCCAAACAACGACAACACTGTGACAAATTGGTGACAGTTGAGCGACGGGCGCACTGGAATACGTGATGCCTGACGTTGGTTTCAGGACGGGAGCGTTTTCTGCTGGTATCCTTCGAGCAATTCTTTAATGCGCCGGGCGTCATCCTTGCGGTGGCCGTGGCTGGTCAATGGATCGCTTCCCCCGGAGGATTCTATCACAATCGTTGACCAAAGCAGCCCGGTCTTGATATGAACCGATGCCACTTTTTGGATGCTGATGCTGATTTCGTCGCTGCTGAACCACGACCGCTTGCGCCGCATAACGGCCTTGTCGGTCACTTCGATGATCGTCGGAAAAAGATGATTGCCCTTTGTCCATCGGCTGGCTTTGAATGTCTCGGATGCCATGCGTCTGATTAACAAGCCATCCGTCCCGACAATCAAGCTCGGATTTACAAGCGATGGATCTTTTCCAAAAGGGCGGAGGTGGATTTTCCCGGGACGACCGGAAGCAGCACGATTTTGACTCCCATGGCTTCGAGCAGGCGGCGTTCGTCCTGGTTGATGGTATCCAGGGTGTAATCGCCTCCTTTGACGTAAACGTCGGGCTTGACGGTGGTCAGAAATGCCCGGGCATCCAACTCCGGGAAAATATGGACAGCAGCGACCGATTGCAATGCGGCCAGGACCGCCGCACGATCCTCCGCGCTGTTTAATGGGCGGCCGGCTCCTTTGAGGGTCCGCACCCCGGCGTCGCTCGTCACTCCGACCAGCAAAGCGTCACCTTGCTGGCTGGCGTGCTCGAGATACGTCACATGGCCCAAATGCAGCAGGTCGAAACAACCATTGGTAACCACGAGTTTTTTGCCCGCGCGCCGCAGGTCGTCGCGCCAGCGGGCCAGGTCGGGAGCGGATAATATTTTGTTGGCCAAACCCATTGCCGGGCATTTTGGGCCAATCGGCAACCCCTTGGCAATCCCGCAGGTGCGATTCCTGGAACCTCGACTTGTTTTTTTGAGACAAACGTTTAAATTTACCGATATGAAGAATGACGTTTTGCCCGTCGAAATTCGCGGAATCCTTCCAGCCAACAGTGGCTGCGCGATTTTTGTGGGCAATCCCCAAAAGGTTTTTGTCATTATGGTGGAGCATAATATGGGCGCCATTATCGGCATGTTTTTGCGGGACACCCCCAAAGAACGGCCCCTGACCCATGACCTGATCAACAGCATTTTCAAAGGCTTCAACGTCACCATCGAGCGCGTCATCATCACCGAATTGAAAAACTCGACCTACTACGCCCGGCTCGTTCTCCAGCAGGAAAATGAATTGGGGCGCAAGATTGTGGAGATTGACGCGCGGCCCAGCGATTGCCTCGCTTTGGCCACCGCCCAAAAACGTCCCATTTACGTCTCCGTGCCTCTTTTCGAACAAGTCGAGGACATGACCGAAAAGCTCGATAGCCTCAACGAAAACGCCGGCGAATCTGGGGAACCGGAGTAATCTGCTTCATGCCCACGGTCGCTGCCCTCACAACACCTGTTCTCCTAGTCTGCGGCGAGGATGAATTTGGCGTTAAACAACGCGCTCGCGAAGTCTTCCAAAAATGGTCTGAGGATATCGGCGGCATGGACCACGAGATTATTGACGCCGCCGTGAATCATTCCGGCGAGGCCTTGAAGAGCGTGGCCAAATTGCGCGCCGCCTTGCAAACCCTTCCTTTCTTCGGCAGCGGCAAGGTCGTCTGGCTGCGGGACTGTAATTTTCTGGGAGAAGAACGGGCCGCCTCGGCCCAGGCGGTGACTGAAATCCTGGGCGGTCTGTCCCAGGAGCTGAAGGCCTTTGTCTGGCAAAACGTCCGCCTGCTCATCAGCGCCGGGAAAGTGGACAAACGAAAATCCTTTTATAAGACGCTGGAAAAAATCGGTTCAGTTGAGACTTTCGCCGGTTGGTCCGCCGATGACAAGGACTGGGCGGACCAGGCGCAAACGTGGGCATCGCGCGCTTTGCGTGACCTGAAAAAAGAGATCTCCGACGAGGCGCTGGCCCTGTTGGTGGCCAACATCGGCCCCAACGTCCGCATGCTCAGCAGCGAAATTGAAAAACTTTCCTTATATGTTGCGCCTCGCTCGCAGATCGAAGTCGATGATGTCAATACCATTGTCACCCGCAACAAGCAGGCTCGCGCTTTTGCCTTGGGCGATGCCCTGGGCGATCGCCATCTGGCCCGCTTGCTGGCCTGTTTGGACCGGGAACTTTGGGAGATCCGCCGCGATCCGCAACGCAGCGAGATAGGGCTGCTTTATGGCTTGGTCGGCAAAGTGCGCGTTTTGATTTTCATCCGTGAAATGCTGGCCCGGCACTGGCTTAAACCGGAATCGGACTTTAGCCGGTTCAAAACGCAACTGGCGCGCGTTCCGGCCGAAGAGTTGCCGGATGACAAGAGATTGAACCCCCTTGCCATGAATCCGTATGTCTTATTTCGGGCTTTGCCCCAGGCGGCCAACTACACCCAGGCGGAACTCATCGCGGCAATGGATCTCCTTTTGCAGTGCAATCAAAAGCTCATCTCGCGCAACCTCGACACATCCCTGGTCTTGCAGCAAACCCTCATCCAAATCGTCAGCCGTCCGGCCGTAGCGCCGGTCCGCGGGACGCGGCTGGCCCCCGCTTGAGCGAAATATTTTTCCAATGAATCAACCTTCCGCAAAACTAATGGTGGCCGTCTTCGACCAGACGGTCTGCATTAAAATTAATGGCCGGGCGGATTTTACTTCGAGCCTGGACCTCAAGAAGCTGATTAGTGAGTTATGGCAAAGAGGCTACAACCATTTTGTTTTTGAGTTGTGCGATTGTCTCACGATGGACAGCACGTTTCTGGGCGTATTATCCGGAATCGGACTGAAATTCTCCGATGGCAAGAGTGTTCAAGTCGGCGTGCCGCTGGAGTTGCTCAATCCCAATCCACGCATTGCGGAAACGCTGGAAAATCTTGGCGTGGTGGATTTGTTTGCCATTAAGGCTTGTGCCGAACCGCTGACCGATGGATTCCAACCGCTGACCCAGGCGCCGGACAACACTCAGTTGGAACTCACTCGAACCTGCCTGGAAGCCCACAAGACTTTGATGTCCATCAACCCTGAAAACATCCAAAAATTCAAGGACGTCGCCCAATTCCTGTCCGAGGACTTAAAGAGACTCGAAGCCACGGGCAAGAAGTAAGAATAGGACGCGGCCAGTTCCGCGCCTCATGGCTGTTTCAATAGGCGGTAGAAGCGGGTTTTTTGCGTTTGCACGGGTGTCGGATCGGTGTAGGTCCCTACCGTGGATTCAGCCATGACATTGGTCACGAGCGTCCATGTAGTCAAGTTCGTCGAGATCTCAACTCCGTAAGTCTGCCCCGGATTGGCGGACCACGACATGGTGAATTTACCGGTCGCCAAAGAGACGGTGGCGCCGACGATGGCCGGCGCGTTCGTATAAACTCCAGTGCCAAGGTCGAGCGCCTCTATCGAGTAGGAAACATTCGTGTCGGTGGTGTTGGGCACGGTGAGATACCAAGTCCCGCTGAAGTTCGTCACGGTTGCATTGGTTCCCGCAATCTGAACAAATTGGGCATTGGTCCCGGGGTTGAAGCTGCCAATGTAAAAGTCCTGCGGCGTCGGGAAGACATTGAGGCCGGCCAGCAATTCCACGTTGCCAAAGCCGGAAGTGTTTGACACAGTAAATTGCAGCCCCGCGTTGGCCAGATTCGTTTCGGTGTAGGAATAGAGCAGGTTCGTCGGATAACCTGGCGGCGCTGTGTTCACATAGGGTATTCCGTTCGTCAACGGAATGATTTGGATCCCGCCGCCGTTGGTGGTCACGTAGGTGGCAACGATTATATAATTATTGCTGGCGGACGCGGAATTCGTGGCGGAATTAAACGCGGCGAGATACCAGATGTTGGAGGCCAGTGGCGGCTCGACGTCATTCGTCGTATAAACCGGCAGGGCCACGGGCACGGAGTTGGTTGTGACAACAATAAATTGGTCGTTGGTGTCCGAATTGGCGCTGGCGTAATCGAAGTCCAAAGGACCGGGCAGCGGCAGGCTGTTGCGCGCATACAGATCCACTTCGCCATTGGTTGAGTTGAGAATCTGGAATGTGACCAGGACGGCGTTGGTCGGAACAGCGAACGAGTAATAGTCCGGGCCATTGGTTGCCGCGGTGTTGGTTCCTATGATCGCATTCGTGTACGAAATGGTATTGGTCAGCGGTATGATGGTGTTGCTCATCACATTAAAATCGACCGTAATGGTAAACGTCCCCAGTGTCCCGCCGTTATTCAACACGCCGAGGAAATAACGCTGGCCGGGCAGCAGCGGCGGGGGCGCGCCCAAGGTGGCGAGGACGTTGGTGCTGTCGTTGGGGAATGCAATGCCGTTTGTCAAAGTCACGTCACCGGGCAGGCCGCCTGTCGGCAAATTGGTTTGGTCGAAATACAAAGTGTATGGGCCGCTGTTCGACGGAATCAATATATTCGTGGCATAGGTGGCATAGGCTGGAACATCCACAGCGAAATAGGTCATGCCGTTGGTCGGGGCATTGGTGACCGTGATGGTGTAGCCATTGGTGGCCAGCACGTAGAGAGTGGCGTTGGTCGAGGACGTTGTCACCTGGAGCGTCCAACTGAACAGCGTGCCGTTGTCCGGAAGCGATGAGTCATTGCGCGTGTCCCAAACATCCAGCGTCCAGCATCCCAACGGATTTTCCCCGACAAAGGGAGCGAGCGGCTCTTCCGGCAGATAATAATTGTTGAAATTGGTCGCCGGCTCTTGAATGAGTTGAATGTCATCCAGCAACACGCCCATCGGATTTCCCGAGAACTCGATGGTGACCTGGTCGCTGGTCGCGGTAAAGCTGTTGGTGAAAAGCTGCCAATCTCCCGAGGCATTGGTCAGGACGATGTTATTGGTGGAGATGCCATCGACGATCAAATCGAAATTGGGCAGGATGGAATTCGTGCTGTATTTGCCGAGGCTGGCGGCGTGGTAAATGGCGTAAACCTCCGCCGGCGAAAGCGCGCGATCGAACAAATCCAGTTCATCCAGATCCCCGGAGAATGAATTAAGCCCACAAATTGCGTCCACGCCCGCGACCAGTTCATTGTTATTGACGATGTAAGCGATGTTGGTCGAGGCCGGGGAATTGGTTGAATTCGCCGTGCCATCGATATAAATCATGTTTGTGAGGCCTTGACGGGTCAGGGCGACATGATGGTAAAGAACTCCGTCCGCAACGTTACTGGTGCTGTTGAAGCCAGCGGGATTGTTGGGATCGAGATAGAGAATGGAGCCTTGCTTCAGAAAGATGCCGAAATAGTTGGTGTTGGTTGTGCAGAGGCCATTTCCCTTTTCCAAAAGCGCGGACACGCCGTTGGAAGACGATGTTTTTATCCAGAAATCGATGCTGAAATCGTTGCTGCCGAAGTTGCCCGCATTGGTTCCGAATGAAACCATGCTATCGGAACCATCGAAAGTAAAGGCGCGGTCCACCTCGCCAACGTCGTACATTATGTTGGTCGTAATTGCATCATTCGTGCCGATAAGGTCGTTGCCATCGCCGTCGGCCGGCCACCAGTCGATGATGCCCAGGGGTTTGGCGTAGAATATGAGTTGATAGGGCTGGCCGTTGGAAATGTTAAAGCCGCCGTTGGTGGCAAAAAAGGAATTGGTGGCTCCAAATGTCTGGAGAATATGCCCGCTGGTCAGCGCCAGATAATTGGAGCCAAGGCTGTTTGTGACGAAGTTGGTCGTGACGATGGAGTTCGTATTCGTGACGAACTGAGTTGTGACGATTTGATCGCCATTGGTATCCGTGACGATGCCAACTTCATCGTTGGTGAGCAATTCCGGCCCGTTGGTCGTCTGAATGGTGACTATGTCGTTGGTCAGGATCCACCCTTCAAGATTGTTGGTTATAATCGATCCTAAAGCAATCAAGTTCGTGTTCGTGTCGCTGGTGTAAATCCCATTGCTCACCGTTTCGAAGCTGTTGGACCAAAGGACGGCGTTGGGCACGTCACCAACGAAGGCGAACGGTGGCGGAGCGAATTTGATCGGCGTTGTCGTCAAGTTCGTGTCCTCCGTGAAAACGGTATAGACCAAATTGGTCGAGTAATTAGTCGTGAGGTTGGTGAGAGGGCCATTCGTAATGGCAGTGACCAACGACAGGCCGAGGTTGGTGGCGTTCGTTCCGCCGCGGTCTTCAAAGAGATTCACCTGGGTTCCCTGGGGGCTGATCAGGTGAAAAACAAGATCGTCCAGATTGGGGTCGTCAGCGCGAATTCCCACTTGCAGCGAAATGACTTGTGTCCCGGCGGCGACGTTGGTCAGGCAAATTAACGATTGCGTATGACCGTCGGTCGTCAACGGGGTGGTGTTGTTGTTGGTATAGGTCTGGACCAGATTGGGCGTCTCGCTAATCTGGATAAAGTTGGTAATGCCGAGCGTCAAGCATTGGGAGCCGACAGGGCCGGAGTTGAAGATGCCATAATACCATCGGCCGCCGGACAATGGCGGGCTTCCCACCCAGGGCGGCCCGGGCGGGTTGGTGGACAGACTGAGAATCGCTCCATTCGGGGCGTTATTGTTGGATCCGTAATCGCTGGTATTGAGATTGTCGAAGTTGGTCAGGTAAATTCCAATGGTGCCACCAGGGCCGATGAAAGTTGCGGTGATAATCAAGTTGGTGGCATCGTTCGGCACGTCGATGTAAGAATCATACCACTGTTGCCCGCAAAGATTCGAGATGACGAAGCCGCCCAATTGCGGCGGTTGCAAATCAACCGTGACACTAAAGTTGGTGATCAAACCACTCTGTCCTATGGCCCGGTCGGCCTCCGTCAGCAGCCAAAGTCCATTTGCGTCCAAGCCCGCGTATTGCATCAGACCGGCGTAGCCGGCGCTGTAGCCGTCAGTAATAATGTCGCCGGATGCCGGATCTTCCTGGAGATCGTCATACACATTGTCGATGCCGTTCGTATCGGTCGAGGAGGAGGAATATGCGTTGAGGATAGTGTACAAACCATCGAATTGGAGAGTTCCGTAAAGATCATCGGGACTTGGATGATAGATGCCAAGACTCACTGTTGCCCGTCGAATCATTGTTTCCAGTGGATTGGGATTGACCATAAACGCAAAGGCTAGGGCGGGCTGGGGCGACGTGGCGTCGGGAATCACGACGGGCGGGGTTGTCACACCTGTTGCCGTGATGCTGCCATCGGCATTTTGACCGCTGAAGGGCGCTTGTTGGGCGACCGCGAAGAAGCCAAAATCAGCCGCCTGCTGGTCTTCCGACTTGACACCGGCATAATAAACCTGATTCGCGACGGAGTTGCTTATTACGATGGATTCGTTCCCAGTGCGTCCGACAGATTTGACAGCGGTCTGCACAAACATGGGGAAATTGGTCAACGGATCGACTTGGTTCGTAGAGACATAAAGGTCAATGTCGGCGCTGGAGTTGCGGGGGATCGAAAGATTGGGCGGCAGGAAGGTGGTGAAGGCCACGTTGGTCGCCAACTGGCCGTTGGTAAATTGATTGTTGGTATAGACAAAGAAATGCCATTGGTTCGAATTGCCGTTGGTCATCGTCACAATCCCATTAGACATGTACAAGTTTGGCTCATTGGCGCCGACGCGCTGATGGAGAACGGGCAGGCCGTTGCTGACCACTGTCAGTATGGGCACATTGGTGTTGAAAATGCCGTTTGACACAACGGTTAACGAAGTCAGGGCGCGGTCGTCACTCGAAATCACCAGGGCATAATCCTGCGTGATATCATTGGTTTGTGCGGTCACGGCGTTCACATTGACGTGGGGGGCGCTGATCGTAACGGTCAACGGAAATTGGACCGGTGTATTGGACGGATTGATATAAACGTTCTGAACGTTGTTGATGATATCGCTGGCCGGAAGATTGGTCGGGTTGCTGACCGGAGTGAAGATGTCGCCACTGAGAAAATTGTTGCCGACAAAGATATTGGTTCCGGTGCTGTCCGTGACGGTCAGATCAAGATTATTGACGAGAGCGATGCCGGCGGCCGGATTGCCGGGCGGATCCGTCCACACCAGGGTAATGCGCCACGCGTTGGAAACAGCGTTGGTATCCGTGCAATTGATCGTATAGGTTGCATATTGGTCGGTGGCCAGTGCGTCGTTGGTCGATTGATCGATCAACACCATGGACGGGATGGGATTGGTCAAGGAGGCGGGGACGCAGTTGCTGATATTAGGCTGGCCCCAGCCTTGTTCGTTGCCGCCCAGAGGGTTGACATTGAAGTCATATTCCGTGCTAAGCGAACGCGAGCCGTTGATGAGCATGGCTTTGAGCAGCGCCGGACTGGGGTTGGTGATGTTCATGCGCTGTTGCAGAAATTCCTGCATCAGGGCCAGCGTTCCGGATACCGCGCCGGCGGCCTGGCTGGTGCCGGTCTGGTATAGATAGTACGGCTTGAGCGCGCTGTTTAGATTACTCAAGACGACGAAATAATTGGTATAAACATCATTTGTTTCGTAGAGATAGATGTCTAAGTTGTAATTCACCACCGCTGCCTGATACGGCGATCCGTTTGTTGGCGGGGCGACTGCGAAGTACCATAAATCTCCAGGCGAAAAATTAGTCAAGACGTAGTAATTGTTTGTTGAGACAACGTTTGTTGGCGGGTAGGTAAAGTCGGCCAGGTCCGCCAATATCAACATGTTGGTTGGGAATGGCATTTCTGACGAGGCGTTGGAGGAAATCACGACCACCACTTGTGATGTGTCATCCAGGATGTATATGGGATAATTTGCATTAGTTTGTCCCAAGGGAACACTTTGGTTGGGGAAAGAATAATCGGTGACGAAGGATTCATTGGTGGGATCGACATAGTTTGTCGAACGGCACGAGATCGTAAACACTCCTGGAGCCACCACGTCCGGTTTGAATCGGCCATAAGTCCCTTCCACGCCCACGTCGACATTCCCGGAACCGGAGTATCCCCACACTGTGTTGCTGCTGCTCGTTTCGCCGAGAAACACCGGGGTGTAAGTTGCACCGCCGTCCTCAGTGACTTTGTTGGTAATGTCACGTTGGCAGTTGAGAGCCCCGACTGTGATGACGTTCTTGGCCGTGCCGGGTGAGTTCACGGAGCCCGAGCCATTGCCGTTATCGCCGGAGGCGAAGACAAAGAGCAGGGGCAATCCGCCGTGGGGGGCGTTAGGCAGGGCGTCGCGTGTGGCGGCGTCGTAACTGGCGGCTTGCATGTCGTAAATTACGGAGTTGTAGCCCCAACTGTTATTGGAAATTAAATTGGTTGGACCGAGGTTCGACGAAGCGTTCGACTGTAAATAGACATCAGATGCCGAGTTCAGGTCCTGCACAAACAGAAAGGCGTTCGTCGCTTTGCCGCGAAAATCCGCGTGGTTGATTGGGCCATTGGTTGTGATGGATCCAGGAACGGACATGGTGACGGTCGTCGATTCGAAGCCATTGCCCGCGATAATGCCGGCCACATGCGTGCCGTGACCGTTGAAATCGGTTAACGAACCGAGATTGTTGGGATCGGGTATCAGACGACTGGTCGGTGTAATAAAGTCAGGATGCGTGCCATCGACGCCCGAATCATTGATGTTTACCGTTACGTTCAAGCCGGAGAGATTGAGATAATCTGGAGTGCCAATAAGCGTGTTGGTGGCAACTCCCATTTGGACGCGTGTCAAATCATTCAGAAGGCGGCGCGGACTGGAGGCCTCGATTTCCTGGGCCAGCGGCAGTTGCGCGACCGCCACGAGGCTTTCGGGAGGAACGCGGACCGTCAGGGTGGGGCCAAACGGGCCGCTATCTTCGCCGATCAATTTCGCCCCCAATTGGGTCAAGGCCGCCAGGGCAGCGTCACGCTGGCCGGGAAAAGTGGTGACATTTAAAACATTCGTCTGAGGCTGCTGCTCGACCGCAGACGGAAGCAGTGCGGCGTCCAGCTTGTAATAAGGCTCATAAGGCAGCACGACGATAACATCCGCGTTGGCGGCGAGGTTTGTGGCCTGCGCGGGGGTGGCTTGGACCAGCGCGGCGTTATTGGGCACATAAGAAATATAAGATGCGCCCGCCTTGCTCAATTCCGCATAAAAAGCCTTGTCGAGCGGGCGGTCCATCTGGACGAGATAACTGCCCGGAGCGCCCTTGGCGCGCAGGTGAGAGGGAATTTTCAAGCCCACCGGCACCTCGGTGTCGATCAGGGCATTGCGCAAAATGATGGCATGACTGTTATGGAGCAATTGCGCGATCGTTTGGGTGGTGTTGCTGATCCGATACGATTTGTTTTTGTCGATCGTCTTGGCGGCGCTTTTAGACGGAGGTTGGGACTGCGCGCCAGCAACCTTGGAGGCGGAGGCGCGATTTTCCGGAGGATGATGCGCGGCGGCGTATTTTTCGGCATACTGCCACATGCAAATCGCGCCCGCGAAAAGCAAAAGGCTGATGAGATACCAAACTCGTGGTTTTAAACGCATTTCTTGACCTCCGCACGCACTCCGAAGGCGCGCCTTAACTTACCAATAAAACCACGCAACAGCAAGGGAAAAGGTAACCAGTCAGTCACGGGTTTGGGATAGGTAGGGTCGCCTCGCCGAGGCGACCGCCCCTGTGAGAACCACCCTCGGACGTCTCGGCGAGCCGTCCCTACCGTCCCTGACTGACGCATTACGGGAAAATGTAACCGGTCAGTCACGGGCTTGGGAAAGGTAGGGTCGCCTCGCCGAGGCGACTGCCCCAGCGAGAACCGCCCTCGGACGGCTCGGCGAGCCGTCCCTACCATCCCTGACTGACGCATTACGGGAAAATGTAACCGGTTAGTCACGGGCTTGGGAAAGGCAGGGTCGCCTCGCCGAGGCGACCGCCCCAGTGA
>Ga0182024_10002255_pt1 | contig 48339 bp, 43 predicted proteins | sample P32metaG_FD_120480 | JGI IMG/M metagenome (GOLD analysis project Ga0182024, IMG submission 120480) | Permafrost microbial communities from Stordalen Mire, Sweden - P3-2 metaG (Illumina Assembly) | ecosystem: Environmental > Terrestrial > Soil > Wetlands > Permafrost | place: Sweden: Stordalen...
CACATTCGCACTCACATTCGCACCCTCATTCTCATTCCGACGCAAGAAAAGAGCTCGCTTCGCGGCGGGAGTTTCTGTGGTCGATGTTGGCTACGGGAATTGTGGCGCCGTTTGCGTTGGGGCAGGAGCAGACGCGCGCGGACATGGCGGAGCGATTTCGCCAGATGTCGGAGGAGTATGAGAAGGAAGGGTTGGCTGCGCCGTTTCGGGGCATCACTACCAATGGGCAGGTTATTCCCGACCTTTTCGCGATCAGCCCTACTGGTGTTTCTACCGAGCCGGTGCGTAATGCGGCTGCGAATTTTCTCGAATCGCTGAGCAGCGTGCAGCTTATTCGGGCGATGTATCCGGTGGATGATGTTAAGTGGCGGAAATGGATGAATCAGCATTTCTATGCGCGGCAGGGTGTCAGCTTTCAGGAAATGACCGAGGCGCAGCGCGAGTTGGCGTTCGGGTTGATGCGGGCGTCGTTGAGCGTGAAAGGCTTTGAGTTGACGCGAAACATCATGCGTTTGAATGAGACGCTGGCGGAGCTGGCTGACGATCGTGAATTTTTGGGGGAGTGGTTGTATTTCATCTCCATCATGGGCCGGCCTTCGGCTACCGAGCCGTGGGGCTGGCAGTTGGACGGACATCACGCGATCATCAACTTTTTTGTGTTGGGAGATCAGGTGGTGATGACGCCGCACTTTATGGGATCGGAGCCGGTGCGGGCGAGTTCTGGAAAATATAAGGGAGTGACGATCCTGCAGCAGGAACAGAACGACGGATTGGCGATGCTACGAGGGATTCCCGAGGCGCTGCGGCAAAAGGCCATTCTCAATTTTTCGAAAACCGGGAATAACAATTTGACGGAGGCTTTCAAGGACAACGTGGTCCTGGACTACGCGGGGGTGCCAGCGGCCGATTTGCCTGCGGCGGCGCGGAAGCAGTTGGTGGAGCTGGTGCACCTGTACGTTAGCAACATGGCGGGCGGACACGCGCGGGTCAAAATGGATGAGGTCCAGCGGCACATCGAACAGACTTCGTTTGCGTGGATTGGCGGGACTGAGGCTGACAGCGTTTTCTACTACCGGGTGCAGAGTCCGGTGGTGCTGATCGAATTTGATCATCAGCGACCCGCGAACCTGAGAAAATTTGCTTCGGATCCCAGCAAGCCGACGCAGCAGCACATCCATTGCGTGGTGCGGACCCCGAATGGAAACGATTACGGGAAAGACTTGCTCAGGCAGCATTACCTGGCTCACCCACACAAAGAAGCGTGATCGACCGGGTTGGCTCCGACGGTTGAAAGTTAAATTTTGAAAGTGCAGAGTTAGAGGGCGGTTTTATTTCACCTCGGCGCCGGGGCGCGGGCGCGCTTACCGTTGAAGGACAAAATGAGATTTCGGGGATCTATTTGGTGTTTGTTGGTGACGCTAGGGGCTGGGGCTTTCGCCGCAGCAGCCGGCGAACTAGCTTGGGCGCAGGAGCCCGCGCCATCACAGGAACCTGACAAGCCGGCGAATGTGCCGCCACCGCCTGCTGGAAAGAAAACGCCGCCTAAGACCAATAAGGATAATGCTACGGAATCGGCGGACGACCAGCCTAAGTGGGATCCATTGCGGGCGGAGAAGGATTTGGAGGTTGGGCAGTATTACATGCACAAGGGGGATGTGGACGCCGCGATTGACCGGTTTCAGGATGCTACTTTGGCTAAGCCTGGGTACGCGGTGCCGTTTCGGCTTTTAGGGGAGGCCCAGGAGAAGAAGGGGTTGAAGAAACCGGCAATCAAGTCGTATCAGAGGTATTTGGATTTGTATCCTAAAGCCGAGGATGGGGAGAAAATTCGGAAGAAGATTGAGAAATTGTATAAGGAGGTGGAGAAGGAGAAGAAGGATATCAAATAGGAGCGCGGAGGTTCGCGAAGATTTTGGCGGCGAGGGATCAAGGACCAATTCCATTGTGGCAATTGACGTGACGGTTTTGTGAGCGCCGGGCTAAAAGCTGAGCGCCCACATAGATCGGGTTGGGTTGCGCGCCGCGATGGTTGCGTGGTGTTGAAGTGGGCATAGACAGGAGTATCCGTGCTACTTTGCGGCCAGGAGGTCGAGGACTTTGCGGGCTTCGTGGAATTGGGGGAATTGCTTTTCTTCGGCGCGGAATTCTGGGGAGTGGGAGATTAACGAGCAGCCGGAGCGGCGGGTGGGGTGTTTGACGTGGAGCATCTCGTGGTAGAGGACGTATTCGACCACGCATTGAGGGACGTTGGGGCCGTCTATGCGGCGGTTTAGCAGGATGTGGTTTGGGCCGGGGTCGTAGCAGCCGAATTGGCGGCGCCAGCTTTTTGTGCTCCAGCCGATGTGGGGGCGGGTTAGTTTTCCTTCGAAGTATTTCTGGTTTAATTCGTCGAACAATTTTTCGAGATCGAAGTGGCGGCCTAGCGGGTGTGTGGCTGGGCGGATGCGGCGGCGGCGCATACGATTGATGCGTGCGCGGGTGCGGTGGGAGCGGGCGTAGTCGAGGTACGGGGCGGTTAGGGTTTTGGGGGCTTTGCAGCGGTAGACGCGAGAGAGCAGTAAGGCGGCTGCGCCTTCAAGGACTGGAAGCGGGGCGCGGTGGAGAAGATCGGAGAAGCGGACGTGGACGGTTTCTTCGCGGCGGCGGATGGTTAGGGTGAGGCTGCTATAAGGATAGAACTCGACGCGGAAGCGGGGTGGGCGGCCGTCACAGTTTAGGCGGGTGAACATGCGCTGGAAAAGCGCGGGGCCGCCGGGGACGATGGTCGGTGGAGTCGGCATTTCGTTTGTTCTCGTAGTTTACGACGCTCGGCGGGGCGGGGCCAAATTTGGGCGTGAGATGGGCAAAAGATAAACCTTAGGGATTCACCACCGAGATCACAAAGCCCACCGGAGATGCGGAGCAGGAAACTGATAGCGCAGCAGCGACGCCGAGAACGCGGAGGTGCGCAGGGAGTCTTATGGGCCGTTAGTTCTTGCGGCGGACTGGGGGCGGTGCTACGGCTTTTTTGGCTTTTTCGGCGTCGCTGATGGCGTCACGGGTGCCTTCGATGGCGTCGTCGAGGTTGTCTTTGTAGATTTCGATCTCGATTTTGTCTGCGGCGATTTTGTTCAGGGCTTCGAGAAATTCCTTAGCGCGGGAGGCCATCACATCGATACCCTGGCGGATGTTTTCTTGTTTTTCGATGCCGAGTTGCAGGAGGTCGGCGGCATCGTCGAGGCAACCTACATAGCCGTTCATGAGTGCGTTCAATAGCTCACCATGGCGATTGGAAGACGGGTGCTGCAACTCGTATTGAAATTTTTTCAGGCGGTCGTCAGCAAAGGTGACAAAGAGGTTGATGCGCGCGTTGGTGGTTTCGGCGTCGCGGATTTTGTCGGACTCCGCGGGCGAGAGGTAATCCTTCTGGTCCACCTGTGCACGCAACTGGACGCAGGAAACCGCCAAGCCACAAGTGACGACGGCGGTGAGCAGGCAGTTTTTAATGTTCATTTCAGATTTCTCCTCTGTATTTTCGATTGCATTCTCGGCCGGTTGGTTGGCTTCGGACTTGTCCTCTTGCCTTGCTTCCGGTTTCGGAGCCGGTTGCTCTGCCGGTTTGTCCGGCCCTCCGGGTGCAGGCTCGGCCGCTACGGCGCGCGGCACCGCCGGCGGATTTTTCGCGCCGGGACGGGGCGGAAACAACATGCGGAGTAGTTCGTCATCCATGGAAGCGAGGTCTTGGTCGACCAATTGCAATGGAGGTTTGTACTCGCCCGGGGCTAGTAAGAGAACTTCTTTCAGATCGCGCAGTGCCTTACGAATGTGCATCTGCAGCTGCTTGTAGCCATTTAATTGACGCTCGGCGTTGGGGTGCTCTTTCTTGAGGGCGTCCAGTGCCGCGCGGGCATTGTCGCGATATTTCTCCATGACTTGGCCGACGGTTGCGAAATCGCCGGATTGTGAGGCTCGGCGCGTGAACGCCAGTTGTTGGTCGCCCAACTTTTCGAAGAGCTTGGCTTTGCGGACGGAATTCGATTCGTGATCGAAGCGGGCTTGTTGGTCGTCGGAATAGCCGGCTGACGAGGCAAGGAACGGTAAACCGGCGAGAATCAGAATGACCAGCGCGCGCTGGAGCCAAGGTTGCATCTCTTACCTTTTCGCTTCCAGCTGATGCTTCAAGACCGCGCTGCGCTGTTGGGCTTGCCACACTTGATCGGGATTCTTGCCTTCGTCCATGGTAAGAAATTTCTGGTAGGCCTCGAGAGCCGGCTTGATCTGGTGCAACTTATCGTAGCAGAGCGCACGAATAAACCAGGAACCCGCGGCCGGGGGTTCAACCTTGGCGATCACATCCAGGCTGGTTAACGTGGACACGCAATCGCCGGAAAGATAGTAGGACGAGCTGAGATCTTTCCAGTAAGCGAGGTTGTTACGGTCCAGTTGGATCGCGAGTTTCAGCTGCTTTTCGGCCGAGGCATAGTCGTGTTTTTGCATGTACGTGCGGCCCAGGCCGGCGATCAGTTGAGGGTCGTTGGGCGTGAGGGCCAGCGCGTGCTGCAAGGTGATGATGGCGTCGTCATATTTTTTCTGGGCGATTTGGAGGTCGGCGCGGAGGCGCAGTGAGTCGGAGCCTGGGGGCTTTCCGGCGTCGGCGCGGTCTAGTTCGGCGAGGGCTTCGTCGTTGTTTTTTTGCTCCACGAGAAAATGGACCAGACGCGCACGGGCCTGGGAGTCAGAGGGTTCGAGAATCAGATACCGGCGGTAGGCCTCGGCGGCTTCGGGTTTGTTTTGGGCGTCCAAGGTTTGCGCCAAGCCCAGTGCGGCGGCGGCGGAATCGGGCTGGGCTTCGAGGACGGCGCGAAAGTTTTTTTCGGCGTCGGCGGGGCGCTTGAGATTTAGATCGAGCTTGGCTAGATGGAGCGCCGCTTCGGTGTCGCGAGGATCGAGATGGACCGCGGCTTCGAAGGAGTCAGCGGCGCCGGGGAAATCGCCGGAACGCTCTTGAGCGATGCCCACCAGGATGCGGGGGCGACTTTGGGCTGGGAGCAACTCAAGGGCCTTGCGTAAGGGCGCGACGGCGGCGGCGGGATCTTGTGCGGTCAGCAGGATGCCGAGGTTGAGATAGGCTTCGGACATTTTCGGATCGATGGCGATGGCGCGCTCGTATTCGGTCCGGGCCTCGGGTGCGCGCTTCAGGGCGGTAAAGGCGTAGGCAAGCTGAAAGTGAGCGTAAGCTACGTCGGGTTTTTCGGCTAGAAATTTCTGGAGCGGGGGGATGGCAGCTTCGAAATCGTTTTTGTCGATGTCGCGCTGGGCTTCGTCCAGAAGATCGTTTAAGGGATTGGCTAGTTTTTGGACTCTGGATTGGGGCGCAGTGGTCGATTGCGGATGGGCGGTAAAGCAACTCGAGATTGAAAGTTGGTCGCCGGGTTGCGGCGCAACGTGTTGCACCCCTAGCGGAGAGGTCGAGCTAAAGCGCGCCCCTACCTTGGGGGTTCCCACTACAGGTGCTCCCGTTAGGAGAATTAGGAATGCCGCGCAGGTCAGGAATAGAGCGGGTGTACGCGGGCGGACGGGCTTCATGGGTCGGCGGAAGGAAGTTGCGTTCCGTTTTCGATTGTAGCTGAAGAGCTGGTTGTTTTGGATGCGCCGTTGGCTTGGCGTTTTGCCTGGCCGTTGGCGTTGAGGGCGCGAGCGAGGTAGCGGCCGGTGTGGGATTGGGTGTTGCGGGCGACTTGCTCGGGCGTGCCGGTGGCGATGATTTTTCCGCCTTGGTCGCCGCCTTCCGGGCCCAGGTCGATCAGCCAGTCGGCGGACTTAATTACGTCGAGGTTGTGTTCGATGACCACTAGGGATGCGCCGGATTCGAGAAGTTTGCGGAAAGCGGCTAGGAGTTTGGCGATATCGTCGAAGTGCAGGCCGGTGGTGGGCTCGTCGAGGATGTAGAGGATTTCTTTGTTTTCGCTGCGGGTCAGGTGGGAGGCTAGCTTCAGGCGTTGGGCTTCACCGCCAGAAAGGGTTGTGGCGGATTGGCCCAGGCGCAGGTAACCGAGACCAATTTCGTTGAGCACGCGCAGCTTGGAAATTACTTTGGGAACGTTGATGAAGAACGTGAGCGCTTCGCGGACGGTTAGTTGCAGGACTTCGTGAACATTTTTGCCGTGGTAACGAACCTCAAGCACGGAGCTTTTGAAACGCGTGCCGCGGCATTCTTCGCAGATGAGTTCGACATCAGCGAGGAATTGCATCTCGACGGTGACGGTGCCGTCGCCTTGACAGGTTTCGCAGCGTCCTCCGGGAACGTTGAAGGAGAAATGACCGGCCGTGTAGCCACGGCGCTTGGCGTCGGGGGTTTCGGCGAAGACTTCACGGATCGCATCGAAGGCTTTCAGGTACGTAGCGGGGTTCGAACGCGGCGTGCGACCAATGGGTGATTGATCGACGATCACCACTTCGCGGATTTCGGCGTCGCCTTCGATGCGGTCGCAGAATTCCTTGATGCTCGAGCCGTTACGCTTGGCGGCAAGCGCTTTATACAGGACATCATGGACGATTGTGGACTTACCAGAGCCGCTGACCCCGGTGACAACGGTGAATGTACCGAGCGGGATCATGAGATCGACATTTTGGAGATTGTGGACGTGGGCGCCCAAGATGCGGAGAAATTTGCCGTTCGGTTTGTGGCGGCTGTTGGGGATCGGAATGCGCAGTTCCCCATTGAGGTAGCGGCCAGTGATGGATTTCGGCTCGCGGAGCATGGCGTCGTAGGTGCCGGAGAAAAGCAGTTTGCCACCGAGTTCGCCTGCGCCTGGGCCCAGATCAATGACGGAATCGGCAGCTTCGATGGTGTCGGGATCATGTTCGACGACGAGAACGGTGTTGCCGAGATCGCGTAGGGATTTAAGGATGTCGATGAGACGCTGGGTGTCGCGCGGGTGCAGACCAATGGAGGGCTCGTCGAGAACGTAGAGCGCGCCTACCAAGTGGGAGCCAAGCGAAGTGGCAAGTTGGATGCGTTGCGATTCCCCGCCGGAAAGGGTGGAGGTGAGGCGGTCAAGTGTCAGGTAATCAAGACCGACTTCGTCGAGAAATTGGAGGCGGGAGCGGACTTCATCCAGAATTTTGTCGGCGATTTTAGTTTGGGCTGGCGTTAGCTCAAGCGTGGCGAAGAAAGTACGTGCTTCCTTCACCGTGAGTTTGCAGATTTCGGTGATGGATTTGCCGGCTACGCGCACGGCGCGGGCTTCGGGCCGAAGGCGGGTGCCGCCGCACTCGGGGCATAACGCATACCCCCTGTAGCGGCTCAGGAATACGCGCACATGAAGCTTATATTTCTTGCGCTCAAGATAGGAGAAGAAACCCTTTACGCCGCCGAAATCACTCGCGGGATCCCCTTCAAGCAGGAGGCGGCGCTGGTCGGCGGTGAGATGCCGCCAGGCGACGTTGGTAGGGATACCTTGAGCGCGAGCAAACTTCTTGGCGTCCTGGAGTAAAACGCGATAACGAGGCTTGGTCCACGGCTCGATAGCGCCTTCGTCCAGGGACTTGGTGGAATCGGGGACAACCAGGTTGAGGTCGAAGTCGATGGTATTGCCGAAGCCTTGGCAGCGCGGGCATGCCCCGTAGGGATTGTTAAACGAGAACAGGCGCGGTTCGGGCTGCTGATAAATCGTGCCGTCGTTCTTGCATTCGAAACGATCGTTGAAGACCAGGTGTGGCTCTGGTTTGCCCGCGGCATCTGGAACGAATTCCAGAATGGCTTCGCCATTCCCTTCCCGGTAACAAATTTCGATGGAATCGACGAGCCGCGAGCGCGATTCGGGATGGACCGCGAGGCGATCGACGACTACCCATACGGGTTTCGTGAAATCGACATCGAGCAGTGTTTCGGGCGAAGAAAATTCGTGAAGCCGGTCCTCTTGATATAGGCGGTTGAAGCCGCGTTTCTGAATGTCGCTTAAGGCATTGCGCAAGGCTTCTTGGTTCGGGGCCACGTTGTTTTTCTTCAGAAGGCGCCGGCCGGACGCCGGCTGCGCCGGAGACTCAATCCGGAGTTGATAAACCACATAGAAACGGCGGCCGGGCGCGAGCGATAGGATCTGGTCGGCGATTTGCTCCGGGTTGTCCCGGCGGACCAAAGCGCCGCACTTGATGCAAAAGGTCTGCCCGCAGCGCGCGAAGAGCAGTCGCAGGTAGTCGTAAATCTCGGTCGCGGTCGCCACAGTCGATCGCGGGTTACGCGTTGAATTCTTCTGACGGATAGCGACTGCCGGGGCAATGCCGGAGATTTCGTCGACGTCTGGCTTCTCCATGCGCTCCAGAAATTGGCGAGCATAGGCGGAAAGAGACTCGACGTAGCGCCGCTGCCCTTCCGCATAGACGGTATCGAAGGCTAGAGAAGACTTGCCGGACCCACTGACGCCGGTGACCACGGTGATGGCGTTGTGTGGAATTTCCACGCTGACATTCTTGAGATTATGAACGCGAGCCCCGCGAACGGAGATCGTGTCCTGAGCCGTGTTCAGCTTTGCCGGGATGAGATCGTTGGTCGCCAAGGGGAGTCCAGACAGTGCGCGCAGACAGATGCGTCCGTGGCGATTGCCTAAACTTTAAATTATACGGCTGGCTGCGCTTTGGGGCAAACGGCCATGCGCCCGGATTAAGGCTCTTGAATCAGACTGATCTCGCCGACGCCGCCTTGTACCTTTAAGTGGATCGTTGCAGGACTTCTGCCGTAGGCGTCGTTCCTGTATTCATCGCCGTCGTGTTTGAAGCCGTGAGCGTTGATGGCGCCGAGGCCCCCGGAAGCGTGGACGATAACGCCAACTTTGGTAGGCAGGCGTATCGTAGCCTGCCCTACGCCACCTTCGATGTCGGCGTCCAAATCCTTCTCGCGATTGCCGGTGAGGTCTACGTCCACTTGACCTGCGCCCATATCGACCTGGAGTCGTGTGACCGGTATATCGCGAAGCCGCAAATTTCCCTGTCCGGCGCCCATATCGACCTTCAATTCCAGCGGGACGTCATTGCTGAAGCGCAGATTCCATTCGTTATGCGAAACGCCAAAACGAGAACTACTGTCGTCTTGAGAAATCGCGAGCTGCCCGACTCCAGAATCGACGTGATAGTCGACTCGAGGTGCAGCATAAGAATCGCTGAAGCTGAAATCGGCGTCGAGCAAGTGGCTGGAGCCGCCGCTAATGGTAAATTGCCCCGCCGAAGCCTGCACCACAGTGTGGACCGACTGCGCATTCTGGCGTTCGACCGTACGGCTTTCGTGACGCATGAATGAAGAATCGTGGCGTGCCCTCGCGAACCCGCGTCCATGCCAGAGCAAAACTCCAAGAACACCGATAAAAGCTACCACCGCGACCGTCGTGCCGATCGACGAATTCGTCGACGCACCGGCACTCTGTCGCGCACGCATGGAATCCAGCATCTTCCCGACCCCTATGAAGATCAGAATCAGGGGCCAGTAGGTGCGGAGAATAAGCCAGGGATTGAAGCCTGGTTGATAGTTCGCATAAAGAAAAAGGGCGCCCAGAACGATAAGGATGATTGGAACGGCGAGCGGCGGTGGCCTGTGGGTTCGGGCATTGTCGGGCATCGCGGACCTCGTTGTCTGTTAGTACGCAGTTTCTAGCAGAAAGTTTCTCCAGGCTCGGAGAACGGAGTCCTAGCAGCATACCTTCGGAAGCAGCAGGCCGGCAATTTACGATGTAACTCGTGCGACCCTGCCGACACCGGCGGCTGTGCTAGAGTTCCGGTGAGAAGCCTAGAGGTGGGCGATGGCGGCGTTCGAAAAAGTCATTTGGATCGTGCTGGACAGTGTGGGAATAGGAGCACTGCCGGATGCTGCCGACTATGGCGACGTCGGGCGGAACACCCTTGGTCACATTGCGGAATCACGACCGCTTAAGATACCGAACCTGGTGCGATTGGGCTTGGCGAATATTGCTCCCCTAAAGCATATTCGGCCGGCTTCCGCGCCGATCGGCGCTTTTGGAAAGGGTGCGACACGATCTCCGGGAAAAGACACCACGACGGGTCATTGGGAGATGGCCGGTGTCTGGCTCGATCAGGCTTTTCCGGTTTATCCGCATGGATTCCCCCGCGAAGTGATCGAGGCCTTCGAGAAACAGATCGGCCGCGAAACCATCGGCAACAAACCGGCCTCGGGCACGGAAATCATCAAAGAACTGGGCGTAGAGCACCTGCACACCGGCAAACCCATTGTGTACACCTCCGGCGACAGCGTTTTTCAGATCGCGACGCATGAACAGGTGATTCCGATTGCGGAGTTGTATCGCATGTGCGAAATCGCGCGAAAGCTGCTCGACGGGCCGAACCGCGTCGGGCGGATAATCGCACGCCCTTTCACGGGGAAACCGGGCAATTTTGCGCGTACTCCGCGGCGCCACGACTATGCCGTCGATCCCCCGAAACCGATGCTGCTCGATGTGTTAAAAGAACGGTCCGTGCCGATGTTCGGAATCGGCAAGATTCACGACATCTATAACGGGCGCGGCGTCGATGAGTACGTCACCACAAGAAATAACAGGGACGGGATGGACCAACTGACAGCGGCGGTCCACGAACGAAAGGGTGGCCTGATTTTTTGCAATTTAGTGGACTTCGACATGCTGTACGGGCACCGCAAGGACGTGGAAGGATTTGCAAAATCGCTAGAGGAATTCGACGAACTTCTGGAGCAGTTTATGCCACTGCTCAGGGCATCGGACTTGCTGATGATCACCGCCGATCACGGTTGCGATCCAGATTTGCGCTGGGAAACGACGGATCACTCGCGAGAGTATGTACCGATCCTGACGTATTCGTCTTCAACTGGCGCGGGCGTCGATCTGGGCGTACGCGACACGCTGGCAGACATGGGTCAGACCGTCGCGGAGAATTTCGGCGCCGCCATACCTCACGGAGAAAGCTTCTTGCGCGAGATACATCGACCGTCGGCTCAAACCGCTCGATGACGGAAAGTCTCTAATTGCCTGAAGTAGCGCCCGGTGCGTAGTAACCGTTGCGGGTGCGGGCCGTTAATTTGCCGCGGCCGCGGGGCGGAATCACATCTACCTGCACTGTGCGGAAGGTGCCGTCGCGCTTGGTGTTCGTAGGATAGTAGGCCAGCGTATATTGGTTGCGGATGTCGTGCGCTACGTTCTCACAAATGTCTTTCACGTCGGCAACGTTCTCAGGAAAGAAGGACAGGCCACCGGATGCCTTCGCGATATCTTCCAATGCCCTTTTCGCCCGCTTGGCATTTTTCTTGCTCTCTTCGCTGAGCAATCCGATCGTATAAATCACCGTGTCGGTCTTCTGGATCTCTCGAATCGTTTTCTCCAGGGAATTGTGACTGGTGTTGTCTTCGCCATCGGTCACTACCAGTAGAACTTTCTTATCCCGCGACCCCTTCTTCACGTGGTCGAGTGACCCGATGATCGCGTCATAAAGTGCGGTGCTACCGCGGGAGTCAATCCGCTCTAGCGCTTCTTTAAGTTCCGGGATACTGCTGCTGAAATCCTTGTCCAGATCGAGATAAAAGTCGTCATTGAAATTGACGACGAAGGCCTCGTCTTGGGGATTGCTAGCCTCTACCAACGTGAGCGCAGCCGCGTTCACGCGCGGACGTTTGTCCCGCATGCTCCCGCTGTTGTCGATGACCAGCCCCATACTGACCGGGATGTCTTCCCGCTTGAAGACTGCGAGCTTTTGCTCGGCCTTGTCTTCCAGAACCCGAAAGTTATCTTCCTTGAGGCCATCGGCAAAGCGCCCGCGGTCGTCAAGCACAGTGGTATGCAGCACGACGAGATTTACATCGACGCGGATTTTCGGATCTTGCGAACCCGAATTGGGACTTTGGCCCGGCGGCGCAGGCTGACTAGTGGGGGGTGGAATCTGTGCAACCGTCAGCGAGGCGACAAACCCCAATGCGCACAAAACGAAACCCGACAGGGTTAGTGCAAACAGGTGGCGGGAAGCCGATCTAGTGACTGGGGGCGTAGTAGCCGGTCTTGGAGTACACGTTGAGCGGGGGAAGCCCTTTAGGCGCGCGGAGCTTGATCTTAATCTTTCTCCAACGCGCGTCATGTGCCTTATTGCTTGGACGATATCCGATGACATATTGATTACGCAACTCCATGCCGATCTTTGAAGCGATATCCGGCAAATCATTCAGGTTCTCGACGGCGAACACGCGGCCGCCGGTCATTTCTGTGACTTCACTCAATAGAGACGGCCCATTGAGCTCTTCCGGAGTACGGTTGCGAAAGCCAAGCGGATCAAAAATGCCGATGGCGTAGAGCTGGGTGTCCGCTTCCTTGACCAACCGCTTGATATCGCTCTCGTTGTACCGACTATGATTATCTCCCCCGTCGGATAGGATGAGCAAGGCGCGCTTGCCGTTCTTGGCACCCCGCATCTGGCTGAGACCTAGATATATGGCGTCGAGCAGCGCGGTGCGCCCCTTGGGCGCGGTTAGCATCATGCGGCTCTGCAAGTCTTCCACGCTATTCGTGAACGCGCTGGTGAGTTCCGCGCGTTCGTTAAAACTAACCAGGAAAAATTCGTCCTGCGGATTAGCGGTCTTGAAAAATTCCACCGCTGCCTCTCGGGCTTTGCCAATCTTATTGGCCATGCTGCCGCTGAAATCGAAGATGACGCCGATCGATATCGGCACATCTTCCGACGAAAAAGTGACCACTTCCTGCTCAATATTATCTTCGTAGACGCGGAAATTGTCGGGATCGAGCCCGGTCACTAGCCGATTATAAGGATCGGTCACGGTAACGTTAACCAGCGCAAGGTCCACATCTAAATGCAGTCCCTGCAGTGGCTTGAGCTTGGAACCCGGAGTGTTCCTGGTGACGTCGTCATTCGCGGGCTTGCTGGCGGCATCTTTCGTATTGTCTCTTGGTTTGGACTCCGAATCGCCCGTCGTGGGACTGCTGTTCTGGGCCGTTGTAAGGGCAGGAAAAATGAAGGTAACAAAAACGAGCGAAAAGATAACCAGTAAACTTGGCAAAACGCGAAACTTAGGTACCTCGCGCTTCACGGCTCTCTCCCCATCCCTGGCCTGCCGGGAACGGCCGCGCGGTTCAGGACTGAGAGGGATTCTACCACCGCAGCGGCCGAAGACAAGGGCAATTGCATCCGTTGCAGTTAGACGTTTGTCAAACATTTGTCACGAGGCTCGCGAGTAATCGCGCATCTATGGAGTCGCGTCTATCGAGTATTGATGCAACTCCGTCGCCATTAGGATCCTTCGGAAGGAGATGACGCAATGCGGTGTGTTAACATCCGGCGAATAATGTAGGAACCCACGCATCCGCAGCAGATTGTAGAAAGGCGCCTGTCATGAGTTCCGGCAAAGTAGTAGTGGTTATCCCAGCGCGCTACGGCTCCACGAGGTTGCCAGGCAAGCCACTGGTGTCACTAAACGGCCAATTGATGATCCAGAGGGTCTACGAGCGTGCCCAACTGGCGCAGTGCATCCACCAAGTCATCGTAGCTACCGACGATGATCGCATCGTCCAGGCCGTAACCTCCTTCGGCGGCGAGGCCCGCATGACCCGCGCCGATCATCGCACTGGCACTGAGCGCGTTGCCGAGGTCGCAGCCCATGTCGACGGAGAGATCTTCGTCAACGTGCAGGGCGACGAGCCGCTGCTCGACCCGGCAGCCGTCGATACGGCGGTGGCGGCCCTGCGTGAGGAACCCGAAGCAGAGGTGGCCACCGTTGCCACGCCCATCAAAATCCCAGCCGACATCATGGACCCCAATATCGTAAAGGTCGTTTTGGATTTCGACGGCAATGCGCTGTATTTTTCGCGCGCACCTATTCCCTGGGTCCGCGACACCGGAAACACCATTCAAGTCCGCCATCTAAAGCACTTAGGGCTCTATGCCTTTCAACGAGCCGCTCTTTTGGAGTACCCCACACTTCCCCAAGGCGAGTTGGAGCGTATCGAGCAACTCGAACAGTTACGTTGGCTGGAAAACGGCACCAAGATTCGCGTGGCGGAAGTCGAGCACGATGCGGTCAGCGTGGACGTGCCGCAAGACATCGCCCGGGTCGAAAAACTGCTGCAAAAATGAAGCCGCCCGGCCGATAACAGCCGGGCGGACCACAACTTACGCGAATGTCAGTCCCTAGAAATTGCGGAGGATAGAACCTGTAATTGTTCGATGGGTGTCCACGCCCACCAAGAATATGGTGTTCGCATCCACCACATAGGCAGCGAAGTTGAGCGTAGCGGAGGGCGAAGTTGCCAGCGTAATCGAGTACGTGTTGCGCAAGGTCCCGTCCCCGGCAATCGTCATTGTGCCCGACAATGCACCGTTGGTGACCACGCTGTTCGCCGACAGCTCCGTGAAGTCCACGCCTCCCGAAATACTGCCGGAACTGGTCTGGGTGTATTGCCCTAGGAAATCCTCTTCGCCAAACAGTCCAGAGTTTCCGTTGACGCTCTCCCCGCTCCAGTTAAAGGCCCAGTTGCCGGCCTCCCCTGCGGTTGTGAAAGGACTGCCGGTCTGCATTTGCATCGAGCCATCCGCAGTGATAATCGGCAGCGAAGACTTGCCTACGCTGACATCCTGAACGACCGCGCTCGTCGGGGAGGTGAGATAAAAGATGAACGAGAAAGTGCCGGCGCTGGAATCGGTAAACGTCAGCGTTCCTCGCCCGTCGCCGCTGGAATCAATCGTGTACGACGCAGCGCTAATAGTACCCAGCGGGATCGCAGTATGGTTGCTGTTGCCAGACCCGCTGGCGCTGGAATCGTCATCATCCAACTCTATATTGCTCGCAGCGCCGCCGCTCAGGCTCACGCGGCCAGCGCGAACCTCGGCCCCCGAGAGGCTCGATCCTCCGACAATAAAGGCAAAGCTGCCGCTCAACCCGCTCGTTGCAGTCGGTATTGTCCCGGTCTGGGCAACCGCATCTCCGATGCTCGCAGCAGGAAAATCGGTCCTCAGCATCCGGATGCGCCCAGCACCCACCGTATAGAACGCAAAATTAAGCGTGCTCCCATTGATCGAGAACGTTGCCGTCCCCCGGCCAAAGGTAGCACCGTAGGTAGGATCGCGCGTAAACGTTCCCGTAATCGGCAACTGACCTGACGCCGTAAAATCATCATTCACGTCAGCCACGCCAGTCGTAAACCCGCCCGCGCCATTTCCCGTAAATTGACCCACGATGGACTCGCCGGCTCCATTCGGATCCAACCCTGAAAAGTCGAAAACGTAAGGCCCGCTGAAATTGGTCGGAACAGCTGCAAACGTGGTGGTGTCCTGCAGCGTAAAGTTGCCGCTGGCGGTGGCGATGCCGTCAGTTTCCGTGATCAGCCCTGCGGTGGACGACGTCATAACAACGCTGAACTGCGCAGTTTCGGCGGAATCGACCAGCGTCAGGGTCCCTTTGCCGTTCGTCCCAATCGTGTAGGTGCCGCTGCTGATCGCCAGCGTCACCGACGAACCCGACAGCGCGCTGCTTAGATCTTGCACACCGGCGGTGACCCCGCCCGCACCATTGGCCGTGAAGCTCCCCACGCGCGCCAAAAAACTATCCGCAGACGTGTCTACCCCACTCATCTCAAACGCGTACGTACCACTCAAGCTCGATGCCGAGTACGATCCGGTGGTCGGAGTAGGAGCCGGGTTGGAGGTAATCGTTCCACTTCCCCCGCCACACGCGCAGGTTAATCCTGCCATCGCGACTGCCGCAAATAGCGCGCCATACTTCACCAGTGAGCGGCTCACAGGGCGCCTCCCTGAGATTGCGTTTTGCTGGCCGCCTGCAAGCGCGTTCCATTCCGCCATAGCGGCATTCCCTTGGGCGAACGGACGGCAACCGCCGTAGTTCCCTTCTGAACGATGCGCGCCAGGAAGACGGTCTGGCCTCCCGACGAAAAATTCTCCCCGATGATGCGCACATTGTCCCCAGACGCCAATTCCAGATGATTCAATTTAAGGTAGTTGGCGCTCCCAATGTGAACGTCAACCAGCCCGGAACCAGTCTGCACCATTACGTTAGTTCCGAGCGGCCCGGTCTTCGAGTCCTCTACCACGCTGGACACCATTCCCACCAAATTCACTTCGCGCGCCAGGCTATACCCCGACCGAATCGAAGGTGCCGCTTCCTGCCCGTTCGCCGTTACCGACACTAGCAGGGCAGCGGCAAGACAAACCGAGCCCATGCTCATTTGAATGATTCGTTTCATTTTCTTCCCCAGATAGCAGCTCGATCCTCGAGCCTTCGATTACGCGGACCAGATCGACTCCCCAAAGCCGCATCCGCGCGTCCTTCTCATACTCTAACTATTCCCTAGTAAGATGAACTTAGTGCCCGGCAAGTTTCCCCGGCAGTCAGGGTATTTGATTAAAGACAAACTATTTACGCCAGCAGTAAGACTGCGCTTAAAGTTCATCCTCGCCTACAAACACCAACTGTGGAAAAAAGTTTTGCTTTCGCGACCCGGACTTTTCGCGATTAAGATGACTAAGATGTTGATTCGCAGGAACACATCTTTGATTCCCGAAAGCCTGTAAGCTTCATTGACACTTCTCCGACTTCCGATCATAATTGTTTGTACGTCACTCCTGTGGAGGGCAAACAGGCCCGGTAGGCTGGGCAACCCAGCGAACCAGGGCTGCAAGGATGGCGCCAAAATATATTTTTGTAACCGGCGGTGTTGTTTCGTCACTCGGAAAAGGCGTAGCTGCCTCCTCAATCGGCTGTCTCCTCGAAAGTCGCGGTTTCAAAGTAACCCTGCAAAAATGCGACCCCTACCTTAACGTCGATCCCGGCACCATGAGCCCGTTCCAACACGGTGAAGTCTTCGTCACCGAAGACGGCGCGGAAACCGATCTCGACCTCGGCCACTACGAACGTTTCACGCACGCCAAGCTCAGCCGCGACAATAACTGGACCACCGGCCGCATCTACGAAACCATCCTCGGCAAAGAACGCCGTGGCGACTATCTCGGCAAAACCGTCCAAGTTATCCCCCACGTCACCGACGAAATCAAAGCCACCATCAAAAAAGTTTCCGAAGGCGTAGATGTCGTCATCGTAGAAATCGGCGGTACGGTGGGTGACATCGAGTCGCTTCCGTTCCTCGAAGCCATCCGCCAGATGCGCCTCGAACTAGGCAACGAGAACACTCTCTTTGTCCACGTAACTCTAGTCCCGTACATCGCCGCAGCAGGCGAACTAAAAACCAAGCCCACCCAGCACAGCGTGAAAGAAATGCTGGGCATCGGCATTCAGCCCGACATCCTCCTCTGCCGCAGCGATCGCCACATCCCCTCCGACTTAAAAAAGAAAATCGCGCTCTTCTGCAACGTTGCCGATTCCTGTGTAATCTCAATGGAGGACGTAGACACCATCTACGCCGTCCCCGTCGAACTTGGCCGCGAAGGATTAGACGCGCAAATCCTACGGCTGCTGAAACTCGAACAGCACCCGCAAGACATGAAGTCCTGGGTCGATTTAGTCCACCACCTGCATCATCCGGCAGGCGAAGTTCGCATTGCGATTGTCGGCAAATACGTCCAGCTAGAAGACGCCTACAAAAGCCTACGCGAAGCCCTCCTCCACGGCGGCCTATCCCACAATCACAAAACGGTTCTGGAATGGATCGAAGCCGAAGAAATCGACTCCCTCGAAATCGCCCAGGCTAAGCTCCGTAATTTCGACGGCATCCTGGTACCCGGCGGCTTCGGCAAGCGCGGCATAGCCGGCATGGTCCACACCATCCACTACGCCCGCGAGCACAAAGTCCCCTTTTTCGGCATCTGCCTGGGCATGCAGTGCGCCACCATCGAATACGCCCGCGACGTAGCCGACCTAAAACAAGCCGACAGCACCGAATTCGATCCGCAAACACCCCACCGCGTAATCTACAAACTCCGCGAACTCCTGGGCGTAGACGAAATGGGCGGCACCATGCGCCTGGGCGCGTGGCCCTGTAAACTAGAACCCGGTTCCTTCGCCAATCGCGCCTACGGCAAACTCGAAATCAGCGAACGCCACCGCCACCGCTACGAATTCAATCGCGACTACGAAAAAATCCTAACCAACGCAGGCCTCCGCATCACCGGCCGCACCCCCGACGAAAATTACGTAGAAATCGTAGAAGCCCCCGACCACCCGTGGTTCCTAGGCTGCCAATTCCACCCAGAATTCAAATCCAAGCCCCTGGAACCGCACCCGCTATTCGCAGCCTTCATAGGCGCAGCCCTAGAACACAAGAAGTTAAAATCACGCCCCGCAACGGAAGCACGTCATCCGCAAGCCGTAGCCGCCGCCCCCCACGCAACCGCCTGACGAAATACCAGGGAGGCGCCTCAATCGATCCGTCCTCACCCTGCAGCCGCGGTCGTTTCTCAGACCGCGGGGTTTAGATTCAACATAAGCACCACCCCAAATGTGCGCATAGACTCACAAGCGGGTGCCGCACCCTTCGCGCCTTCCAAAGGGTGCGGGTTTAGACACAACTTCCACCGGGGTCCAGCCGACACAGACGCTCTTCAACCCCATCGCGCAGTCGACTGCCCACCCTCTTTTTTCCCCACCCACCAACACTGCTACAGTTAACCCGCTCAAAACGCCCCGTCTTCAAAGCCGAAGACACTGAACTAGGTCGCTTCGTAGCCCTGAAATTCCTCCCCGACGCCCTGGCCAAAGACCCGCAATCTCGAACGTTTCCGCCGCGAAGCCCGATCCGCCTCCGCCCTGAACCATCCCAACATCTGCACCATCCACGAAATCGGCAACACCGGCGAGCGATCCTTCATCGCCATGGAATTCCTCGAAGGCACGACGCTAAAGGATCGTATCGCCGGGCGGCCAATCGAAACCGAAGCGCTTCTCTGCATCGCCATCGATATCGCCGAAGCTCTCGATGCCGCACATTGCAAGGGCATCATCCACCGTGACATCAAACCCGCCAACACCTTCATCCATCACCGCTCGTGGTTACGCCAAAATTCTCGATTTCGGGTTGGCGAAAGTGCAGGGCGCAGTCGCGCCGAACGAAGTAACGCAAACCTCCGCGCTGGACCATGAGCATTTAACCAGAACTGTCGCACCGGCGATTTGCTCTCGGATGAGCAAGTGACCGCCAACGGCAAGGAACAGGTCGTCGAAGCTCTCGGGAAAGCAGCGACAAATCTGCGCGGCAGGCTGGGAGAATCGCTCGCTTCCGTGCAGAAGTATGACGCTCCTCCCGAGAACGTCGACTCCCCTTGGCTGCCTCTGGTTCTTTACAACCTCTATTTCCTCGAGCACGACACCGCCGCAATGGAACGGCAGGTCGCCAGCGCGATGGGAAAAACAGGAGTCGAGGATCAAATGCTCTTCCTCGAATCAGAAACGGCAGCCTACAACGGCGAGTTCACGAAGAGGCGCGAACTGCTGCGCCGCGCCGCCGACGCCGCGCAGTGAATCGGTGAAAAAGAAACGGCGGCGGAGTATCAGTCCCACGCCTCGGTCCGCGAAGCGTTAGCTGGCAACCTGGATTTCGCCAAGAAAGAGGCGCAAGCCACCCTCGCTCAGGTCAAAGGCCGAGAGGTGGCAGCCCTATCCGCCATCACGCTAGGGTTGGCGGGCGATTGGGCACTGCGCGGCCAAGCGCTTCTAGCCGCGAAGCAAGGCCCCGCAGCGGGAACTGAGTTTCAGAAGATCCTGGACCATGCAGGCGTAATCGGTAACCAACCCATCGGGGATCCTTAGCCCACCTCGGATTAGCCCGCGCCTACGCACTCTCCGGCGACACCGCCAAAGCCAAGGCCAGCTGGCGGGATTTCCTGACACTATGGAAAAATGCCGACCCCGACGCCCCGCTCCTGCAACAAGCCAAAGCCGAATACGCCCAACTGAAATAAGCAGACTTGCTCTTCATTGCCGTCCCGTAGCACAGGCGCCCCAGCCTGTGTCCCATTACGATCAGTCAATACGTGTCCGTTCCTCGTGGACCAATCGTGCATCCTTATCGGGAGACACTCCGGACGACTAGATTGGAGTTAAGGATTGCTGGCCGCTCCACCATCCCACCACCCCACAACGCAAGCCCCGTCTATGCTATCTTCACTAACTTCGCATGACCACGACGCACGAAATCACTCTCAACTCCCTACGCCTAGGCGGCAACAATCCGCTCTTCCTGATTGCTGGCCCCTGCGTAATCGAAAACGAATCCCACGCGCGAAAAATGGCGGAAAGCATCGCAAAAATCGCCGCCGACGCCGGTATCCCTTACATCTTCAAAGCTTCCTACGACAAAGCCAATCGCTCCTCCATGAAATCATTCCGCGGGCCAGGCTTAAAAGAAGGCCTGCGCATCCTAAGCAAAATCAAGCACGACCTGGACTTGCCGATCCTCAGCGATATTCATGAGCCTCAGCAAGCCGCCCCCGCAGCGGTAGTCTGCGACATCCTGCAAATCCCCGCCTTCCTCTCCCGTCAAACCGATCTCCTCGAAGCCGCCGCAAAAACCAACCGCATTGTAAACGTAAAAAAGGCCCAATTCCTCTCCCCCTGGGACATGTCCAACGTAGTAGAAAAACTCGCCGCCGCCGGCAACGACAAGATCATCCTCACCGAGCGCGGCGCCTCCTTCGGCTACCAAAACCTGGTAGTAGACATGCGCAGCTTCCCCGTCCTAAAAAAACTAGGCCACCCAGTCGTCTTCGATGCCACCCACTCCATCCAACTCCCCGGAGGCCAAGGCCACGCCAGCGGCGGCCAACCCGAATTCATCGAACCGCTAGCCCGCGCCGCAGTAGCTGCAGGCGTCGACGGCATCTTCCTGGAAGCCCACGACAACCCCCAAGCCGCTCTATCCGATGGCCCCAACGCACTGCCGCTCTCGCAATTATCCGCCCTGCTAGCCCGCCTAATAGAACTCTCGTCGGTTGTCCGAAGATGGAATGTGGAATGAGTCTAACCACCGCTCGCCGCGTTCTGAGGATTGAAGCCCAAGCTATTCAAGATGTCCTCGCTCGTCTCGACGCCAACTTCGAAAAAGCCGTCGAACTGCTTTTCGCATGCAAAGGCCGAGTAGTCCTGGCCGGCATGGGCAAATCCGGCCTGGTAGCACGAAAAATCTCCGCCACCTTCTCCAGCACCGGCACCCCATCCTTCTTCCTACACCCAGCCGAAGCCCTACATGGCGATCTAGGCATGCTAGCCCGCGGCGACATCTTGGTAGCCGTCTCCTACGGAGGCGAAACGGAAGAAATCATCCGCCTGCTCGAAGCCTTAAAACGTCTGGAAATTCCGCTCGTAACGCTAACCGGCAAAACCCATTCCACTCTAGCCGAAGCCAGCGAAGTAGCCCTCGACGTAAGCGTGAAAGAAGAAGCCTGCTCGCTGAACTTGGCGCCCACCGCTAGCACCACCGTAGCCATGGCCGTAGGCGATGCCCTGGCAGTCTCGCTGCTAGAACGCCGTGATTTCCGCCACGACGATTTCGCAGCCCTACATCCCGCAGGCCGCCTGGGCAAAAAGCTCTTGCGCGTAGAGCACCTGATGCACGCAGGCCAAGACCTACCCCAAGTCACCTTGGACACCCGCATGCCCGACGCCTTCCACGAAATGAGCAAAAAGGGTTTAGGCATGACCACCGTCCTGCACCCCGACGGCCGCCTAGCCGGAATCATCACCGACGGCGATCTCCGCCGCCTAATGGAAAAGCTAGGCGGCCAAACGCTAGAAATGAATGCAGGCGCCTGCATGACCAGCAATGCTCAAACGATCGGCCCTCACGTGTTAGCCAGCGAAGCCCTAAACTTAATGGAGAAACGCAAAATCACATCGATCGTGGTAGTAGACGAAGCCCAAGGTGTCCTGGGCGTAGTCCACCTGCACGATCTCTGGACCCTGGAATTGATCTAGCGCTTTTGGCTTTGCAGCGGCGAGCATCGCTCGCCCTTGTAACGGCGCCCGACCGTAGGCGGCGCCGTTACATCGGCAAAAAAACAACCCACGAAGAACCAATCGAAAAGGACCAGCCCTTGCCAAAAACATCGCACAAAATCCCCACCGCCGTAGCCAAGCGCGCCAAACAAATCAAAGTCTTCCTAATGGACGTAGACGGCACCATAACAACCGGCGCCGTCACCCTACTCTCCCAACCCGACGGCTCCGCCCTGGAGATCAAGACTTTCGATGCCCACGACGGGCAGGGCCTCTCACTAGCCCACACCGCCGGCCTGCGCACCGGCGTAATCACCGGCCGCGAAAGTGCCGCAATGCGCCGCCGCGCCCGCGAACTAAACATCGAATTCGTCTATGAAAAACAACCTCACAAAATCGCCGCGTATGAAGAAATCCTAGAAAAAAGCGGTGCAGCCGAATCCGAAGTAGCCTACCTGGGCGACGACCTCCCAGACCTAACCGTAATGCGTCGAGTAGGCCTGGCAGTGGCGGTAGGCGACGCAGTCACGGAGGTAAAGCAAGCCGCCCACTACATAACCAAAGCCATCGGCGGCAAAGGCGCAGCCCGTGAAACCGTAGAACTAATCTTAAAAAGCAAAGGCATCTGGGAACAAATGATCGACAAAGCTCGCGCCTAGCGGGCTTTTCTACAGAACTCCCTGCGTCGGCGTCCGCGAAATTACGTGCCGGTCTACAGACCGGTCACTTTGCGTTACCAGCAATCAAGGCGATAATAGTGCCTACTCCCGACTCACGAGGATCCTACATGATGCACGCGTGGCACGACGTATCTCCGGGAAACGACCTGCCCCGCGACTTTCAAGCGGTGATCGAAATCCCGCTGGGCTCCAACGTAAAATACGAGCTGGATAAACCCACCGGCCTGCTCAAAGTAGATCGCATCATTCACTCCGCGGTCTTCTACCCGGCCAACTACGGTTTCATCCCGCAAACCTACGCCGAAGATAACGACCCACTCGATGTCCTGGTCCTTTGCCAAGAACCGGTCCAGCCGCTAGCCCTGATCAAAGCTCGGGCCATCGGTCTGATGACCATGATCGATTCCGGCGCCAGCGACGACAAAGTAATCGCCGTTGCCACCAACGACCCCGAGTTCAGCGATTATGTAGAGGCCCGCGACCTCCCGCCCCACCGCCTCCTGGTCCTCAAAAGGTTCTTCTCCGATTACAAGCAACTGGAAGGCAAAAAGGTAGAAGTAGAGGACATCCGCCCAGCCTACGCCGCCCTGACGGTGATCGAGCGGGCTTTGGCCCGCTACCAGCAGGAACGCGAAAAACTCTTAGGCAAAGTCGTCCGCGCCTAACCGTCAGGCCACTGCATTCCGTAGGCCCAGGTTGCGGCCACTGAAAGGGGAGGGGGGTGGCGCGTCGGGGGTACCCACCCCCGGAGAGTCTTTTAAGGGTTTGCAGCATAGGTTTACGTTAAACTTATGCAGACAAAGGGATTAAGCTCACTGTAGGGCTGGCTTGTTCCAGCAGAGCTTGATCGCTTTCGCGATAACCCTTCCATACTATTTCGAGCGGGCCAGCTGGCATGTTAGTTTGCCCGTAGTAAGGATCGTCGAAAGCTGCTGAATGAAAACAATGGGTTTATGGTTGGCGGGTATGCTCGGCGTTCTGCTGTTAGCAGGATTCGTCGCGTTGTCCGTAATGGCCGGTGGGCCAAAGGACGCCTTGTACATGTTGCGCTATGCGCTGCCGCACATGCACCGAGGCAAGCTGCGGCCCGGCGACAACGCTCCTGATGCGCGGCTTCTCGCGCTAAATGGCAAAGAATACTTTCATCTGCGCGAACGAACCGGCGCCCGGCCATTGATGGTCGTCTTCGGCAGTTACACTTGACCGCCATTCCGTCGCCAGGTCGGTGACATCGTCAAAATCTACCAAGACTATAAGGACCACGCTGACTTTCTGACCGTCTACGTTCGCGAAGCGCACCCGACGGACGAGTGGCAGATGAAATCCAACGTTAAGGAAGACGTTTGTTACGCCCAGCCTAAAACTCTGGAGCAGCGCATCGCCATTGCCAACGATTTCGTCGAGCGTCTAAAGTATCCGGTTCCGTTCGGAATCGATGACATGACCAATGCCGCCAACGACGCCTATTCCGCATGGCCGGAACGCATCTACATCATTGATGAGCACGGACAGATCGCCTACGCTGGCGGGATGGGTCCGTTCAACTACCACCCGGAAGAAGCCCGCGCCTGGCTTGCAGCCCGCTTTGGTGAAGTGACCGGTCCGGATGCGCCCGATGCAATTCCTGCGTATCGGCGAGATGACGGCTAAGTCGTCGTGAGATTCAGCCGTCGGCAAATCTCGTCGACGATCCGTTCGGGCTCGGGGTGAATGTCGACGACCAGCGCATCCTTCGGCTCTTCCAGATCGGCAAACTGCGCGCCTAGAATCTTGTCATCCGCGAAGTGCCCTTTTCGCGAATGCAGCCGCTGATCGATAAGTTCGTAGCTGCCTTTCAAATACACCAGCCGCACATCCAAAGCTTGAAAAAGCAGATCCCGGTAGGTTTGCTTCAAAGCCGAACATCCCAGAACCACATCGCGGTGCGCCGAATGGAACTGCATTAGTTTGTCGCGAATTGCTGCGAGCCACGGCAGCCGGTCCGCGTCGGTCAGCGCAATGCCGCGATGCATTTTGTCTTTGTTGGCCGCGGAATGGAAGTCGTCGGCGTCGATGTACTCGCAGCCCACCCGCTTGGCCAACAGTTCGCCAACGGTGGTCTTGCCTGAGCCGGTCACACCCATGACTGCGACGATCATCCCCGAATCAACCTCATTTGTTCCCGCGCAATAGCAGAATCACGTCCAGGAACACCAGGACCGCAACGACTACTTCCAGCACGAACATGCGTCGCTCGTTGAATTGGGTCACCATGAATTCGTAAAGTTCGCCGGCGGTCTTTAGCTTTTCCGCGACCAGGGTCTTGTAATCGTTGACACCGATTCTGGCCGAGCACACGCGATAGACGCGCGCGTAATACGTATCGCTGATGAATTTCACCGCGTATTCGGTTCGTTCGGCGAGATCCATGATGTCCAGCCGCAGTCCATTCAGGCGGCCTGCGCGGCGGGGCAGCCGCCAGAGCGATCGGAGACTCTCTTGCCCTTCAAGCGAGCTATATACGTTCGAGAGCAGACCTGTAAGCACTTCGTCGTAGTAACGGAATTCCAGCAACTGGGTGTTTGCATATTCGAGAAGATCGACGACCGCGGGGGTAGCATCGGGCTTGTCGTAGACCAGCGCGGCGGCCCAACCGACGACCACCAGGTCATTCGGGTAATAAGACAACGCGGCGCGGACCACTTCCTCCCGCTCCGCGGCGGAAAGCGAAACCAGTTCGCCTCGAACAACCCGCGTTATTTGGTCGCCACAAGACTGCAACATCTCCGAGGCCAGCACGACGCGACCGTCGGGGTGTTTCGCGGATTGCACATCAATGATCAGGTAATCTTCGTCCAGCCACTTCTGCGATGGCTTAATCATTGCCGGGCGAAAGTGCTCCAGGCGAGTATGCAGCAGGTCTTCAGCGGCTTTTTCCACTTCCGGCGCGTTCATCCAGCGGTAGGAATGCTGGGGCAGCGAGTCGAGATGGCACTCGAACGGCGTGATCAGCTCGACGCACGCGACTCCGAACCAGTAATACTTGATGCGGCTTTCGAGTTTTTCACCGGTGGGTATTGCGATCGATCCGGTCGCCTCCACGATTGGAGCGGTCTGGGCTTGGGCGTATTCCGGGGTGCGACGAACGAAGCCGGGCGAGCGTGGCCCAGCTTCCGGGCCCAGCAGCGCGCTTAGGCGTTCCAATTCAAAGGCTTCGCTGACGTCGAATAAGCTGAGGATGCGGAAGTAGCCTTGGACATTCATGGGGCGAACCGGATCCTCTCGTGAGGTCGATGAAGAAACGCTACTTCTTGGCCGGAGCTGCTTTGCCTGTCGCGGGTGGCGTCGGCTCGGGAGCAGATTTTACATCCGCGGCCGACTTCTGCAGTTCTTCGACGGGTTTGCCGTCGAGTTGGTACAGAGACGGTTCGTTCTCGCGCTTGGCGATGTAATTGTCCCCACTCTTGGAGATTAGCACTTTCTCGGTGCGCTTGCCGTCATTGGAAGAAACCGTCAGGTCGATGATCGGAGTGGTAAAGCCGGAATCGACGAATTTGCTGGCGGAGAGGTCGCGGACCTTGTCGATGAGCGACTGCACGCTGGAGTCGTCCATTTTCTTTCCGTTGGACCACCAATCCGCTCCGCCTTTGGTCAGGAAATAGGCTTTCGAGCCGTCGTGCATCTCGAGTTTGTTGGGTTCATCGAAGCCGAAATCAAATAACTTCTTGTTGCGGAAATCGTCTAGGCTCTTATCCAGACCCGCCCCTAAGTCGTTGGCCACTTTATAGACGCCGGGAACAGCAGTCGATTTTGCGTAGTAGGTGTCTTTGTCTTTGCGAACCTGTAGCTCCTGCGTTCCCGCAGCGGTGGTGACCTTGGCGGTGGCCATCGGCGTCCCGGAAGCGAACGCGGCCGCTAATTTTTTCTCGTCGGAGTCGGTTGCGGCGGCCAGGTCCATCTTGGCGTCTTTCAGCCGGCGCACCAGATCTTCCACGGTAAAGTTGTCGGCGCGGAGCGGCTTCGGCTTGAGAATTTGCCAGGCGTCTTTATTGCGGCCGAATTCGATCGATTGTTTCTTGGCAATGAGTTCGACTTGGCTAATCTTGTCAAAGTCGGCAGTAAGCAGGCGTTTGTCACGAAGATCGTTGGGACCTTTGTCGACGCTGGTTTTGGTATAGCTGGCAATTGTAAATACGCGCGGATCGCCGGAGATCGCGGCAAATACCGCATTGCCCGCTGGGGTATCGTCACCCACCAGGAGTTTCTGCGATTTGCCGTCCTTCATGGCAACATCCACTTCCATCGCCGGATCGGTTAAACCGTAGGGCTTCAAATCTAATGCTTTGTCTTCGACCACCCGCTCGGAATTCAGCGACGACAGCGTGGAAACCATGCTGGAAACAGCGTCCTGGTCGGCGGCCAGCGGCGCGGGAGCGGTGATCTGCCATTTTCCGGCGTCGTTCTTCGCGAGCGCGATTTCTTCGGAGCCCTTCTTCTTGATTTCGATTTTCGAGAGATCGGAATCTTTCAGGGTTAGAATTCTCGAGGCGGCATCGACCGGCGTGGCCGCCGCGTCCGCGGCTTTGTGATGATCCGACCAGTACAGCGTTCCGGTTAGGGCGGCCAAGACCACAGCCGCAATCAGCAGTCCAGTGCTTTTCATGAATGTTTTCCTGACATGATGACGCTAAAGCCGGGCGGAGCAAGCCCCGGCCTTACAACAGACACATAAAATCCCGAACAGGCGCGGCTCGCGCTATCGGCGCTTCCACCAAACCGACACGCCGGCAAACACAACGATCAGCGGCAGAATGAATTGGCTGGTGATACGCACCCAGCTTAATTGCGACTGGGTCATGGTGATGCGGCGGTCTTCCTGCTCCTTGGGGCGAATGGAGATGAGGTCTTCATCCGAAGACAGCCAGTTCATGGTGTTTAATGCGAGATCGCGATTGCCATTAAAATTCAGGAAAGAGTTGGCGGCCCAGGCGGAGCTGCCGAAAACCACGAAGCGTCCCTGCGAATTTTCCTTGCCGGTGTTATATGTTCCGGCCGCGGCGAGCGTGAGCGGGCCCTTTTTATTTTTCGGATCGTTCGGATCGATATCCGGTGAATTCAGTTTGGAAGTTGCCAGACTGGACTCCGACGAACTGAATAATTTCTGAACCGAGGATTTTCCTTCGTTCTTGACGTCCAGCGAACGCGACAGCGGGAAGCCCGTCGCCGTCCCTTTCATTTCGCTCACGATGGGCTGAGAATCGTAGGTGGTGACCAGCGCCACTTGGGGTCCAAGGCCAGCAAGTTGCCCGATTGGATTCATGTCGAGGATCAGGTCTTTCTGAGGGGTCACGCCCCAACTGGAAAGCAGCGCGGTCAGCGCGTCATTGTCGGCGATTTCCGATCGGCCGATCTTCAGCGGAGGATCGAGCATGAACAGGGCGCGTCCGCCATCCTCAACGTATTTCTTCAAGGCATCGACTTCCGGCTGCTGGTAATCGCCGCTGGGTCCGGCAACGACCACCACCGTGCACTCGCCAGGGACTTCAGCCTTTTGCAGCAGGTTAATCGATTTTGCCTGATAGTCATCCTTGCCGAGCAGATCCTTGAATCGGGAGTAGCCACTACGCTCGGAATCATCGATCTGATGTTCGCCACTGCCGGTCACGAAGCATACCGTGCGGGTGGTATTTTTCAGGTCGCGAATCAACGCGCCGGTGATGCCCTCTTCGTTCAGGCTTTTAGCTTCTTCTTTTTTCGCGCCCACCTGCACCACGGCCGTGCCGTAGTTCTTGATCCCGGCCTCCCGCGCCAGTTGCGGCTTCTTGTCGGGATCGACATACTCGACATGTATTTTCGGGGAAAGGTTGGCGTATTGGTCGAGCTGATCTTTGGCTTGGGCGAAGTGCGTGGACTGGTCGTAGTAGCTGATGGTCGCGCCGTTTTTTAGACCCTTGACGATCTTGGCGGTTTGATCGGAGAGGCTGTAGCGTTTGTTGGAAGTGGAATCGTAAGACTTGTTGTAGCGGTCGCCTAGAACGTTCGCGGTAGCAATGACCGCGATTATAACCACAATGTAGAGCGTGGCATAAGCCGCATACTTGGTTTGCCGCGCCTTGAGAAACTGATTAGCCAATTACGACCTCCACCGCAGCGATTCCATCGAGCGAGCTGTCAGGAAAAGTCCCAGGAAAATTACGCTGACGTAGAAAATGGCGTCTTTGGTAGCCAAGAGACCCTTTGCAAACGATTCGAAATGGGTGATCACCGACATGTATGAAAGCACCTTGGCCCAAGTCGAAGTTTCGTATCCGCTGACCCATTCCAGCACCCAAAGCAGCAAGCACACTCCGAAAGTGGCGCCGCCCGCGATGATCTGGTTCTTTGTCAGCGTGGAGATAAATGTGCCGATCGCCAGCAGCGCCCCCGCCTGTAGCAGCAATCCGAGATAGCCGATGACCAGCGGCTTCCAATCGGGATGGCCGTATTTGAAGACGAACGCGAAATTGAGGGCGGTCAGCAGCAGCATTCCGGAATACAAAACCACGGCGGCCAACCATTTGCCGAGGATCACTTCCATGTCGGTGATGGGCGAGGTCGCGAGTAATTCGATGGTGCCGGTGCGCTTTTCTTCGGCGAACAGCCGCATGGTGATCATCGGAATCAGGAACAGGCCGACCACGCTGATGTTCGATAGCAGCGGCCGAATCAGCTCTTCATTCACGTTCATCGGGAAGCTTTGACCGCGCATCTGGGACTGAATGCCCATGTAAACGAAATAGCCGAGCGAGTTCCAGAAGAAGAACCCGAAGATGATGGCGAACATCGCCAGCAGCAGGTAGGCTACTGGCGAAACGAAATAGCTGCGCAATTCTTTGCGGAAGATAACCCAGACATTTCGCATTTAGCGGGCCTCCGCGACGACGGATCCTTCCGGCTCAACCGCAGCGGGCTCGCCGGTAAGTTGCAGGAAGATTTCCTCCAGGCTGACGGCCGTAGGCCGCAGCTCGGTCAAGTCCCACCCGGATTCCACGATGGCGCGCGCCAAATCTCCGCGCACGAATCCATCTTTGTGGTTTTCGACTTCGAAGGCTGAGCGATTTTGCACTTTTTCCTTGAACACGACGCGAGTCACGCCGGAAATTTGCTCCAGCCGCCGCTGGATCGTTGGTGAATCAATGTCATCATTGCGTCCGGCCACTTCGATGAGCAACGACTCGGCGCCGCGCGCACGATTTTGCAGGTTGTTAACGGAATCTTTCGCCACCAGGCGACCTTTATTGATGATCAGAACGTATTGGCAGGTCTGCTCGACTTCGGGCAGGATGTGGGTGCTCAAAATAATGGTGTGATCGCCGGCCAGACTCTTGATCAAGTCACGGGTCTCGTTGATTTGCTTGGGGTCCAGACCAGAGGTGGGCTCGTCCAGGATCAGAACATCGGGATTGTGAATGATGGCTTGTGCCAAGCCAACACGCTGTCGATACCCTTTGGAGAGTTTGCCGAGGAGCTTGTCGCGCACGTCCGCTATCGCGCAGCGCTCCAGAACATATTCGACGCGCTTGTTCAGTTCAGTTCCTGATAAGCCTTTCAGGCTTCCGACAAAAGCCAAATACTCGGCGGTGCGCATTTCTGGATAGAGCGGCGGCGTTTCCGGCAAATATCCGATCCGTTTTTTGACTTCGAACGGTTGTTCCAGGACGTCAAATCCGGCGACCGTGGCGATGCCCGAAGTCGGCGGGAGGAAGCATGTCAGCATCCGCATGGTCGTGGTCTTACCGGCACCATTGGGGCCGAGAAAACCTACAATCTGGCCTTTTTGTACTTCAAAGGACACGTGGTCAACGGCCGTGTGCCGCGCATACCTCTTCGTTAGCTCAGTTACTGTAATCATAGAAATTTAGCTTTGGAATTCAGAAGCACAGCGTTCGAACTTGCCCCGCAAGAATTTCAACTGCGATTATATTCAACAGCAATGGTTGATCGTCTATCCTAGAAGTCGAAAGGCCCCCGTGTCAATCCCCGGGCGAGAAAGGATCGAGGACCTTAAGGTTCGACGTTGCTCGTTGCTTAGAGGTTGCTCCGGCGGCGGAGAGTTATTGATTCCGAATTTTAGCCAAGCCAGGGCGCGGCAATGCTGCGCCCTGGCTTGAAAATGCTCACTGGGGTTGCTTGATTTCGGGTCCGGCCTGCTCGATGCTGCCCTTCACCAGTTCGGTTTTCACTTCTGATTTCTGGTTGACGAGGAGGTTTACTTCCGTTTCGAAAGTCCGGTATCCCGGCAGTTCCACCTTGATGCGGTGCTTGCCTGGACTGATCAGCATAGAGTGTCCGACTCCGCCAAATTCGCTGGCGTGTCCGACAAACTTGCCGTCCAAAAAGACCGCCGCGCGGCCGGGTTGCACATCGAGCTTCAGCGTCGAGGTAACGTCAGGAGTCACGGCGCGCGGGCTAAGCATTAGTTTCACCGCGACGGTGTGAACCTGGCCCGGTTCGACCACCACTTGCTGCTGAAAATCGTCGTAGCCGGATTGCCGCACCGCGATCTGGTGTTCGCCGGGAAGCAACAGCAGCTTCTTGTCGCCCTTTAATTCTTTGAGGTAGCCTACGTAATTGCCGTCGACCCAAACGCCGGAATCCTTCTCTACCTTCGTCGCACCTTCGAGCTTCACTTCACCTAACACTTTGCTGCCGCTGGTCGGCGGCGGTGGCGTAGGGGTTTGAGCGGCGCAATAGGCCGTGGTCACAACCAAGCAAAACGCAAACATCGTGACAACACGTCCAAAACCCGTGATTCGTGCGTTTTCTTTCATTCGATTTCTTTCCCTCCCTGTTCCATATATAGACTTTGGCTTTCCGCGGATGAGCAACACAGCGGCGATAAACACTTTGGTCTCGTCTATTTGATTCCAGCTTGGTCGGCTAGGTTTCGGTTCAATGTAACCCATTTTGTCCCTGCGTTTCAGTTTATTCGCCCGGTGTTCGCCTTATAGTTACTCGTTTCATCGGGTAGGCACTCCTCTCATCTCGAGCGTTCCTTGTGGGTACTTCGTGGAGCCGGCAGGTTGCCGGCACTACCAGTCGCCGCGGCGTCTAGGCGTTTGCTTACCCACTCGCCGAACATCCGTCTATGCCGACAGGTATGCGGTCTGCGAAGCTTTTGCGCTGATTTGCGCGCGTTCGCCGTCGCAACAAACAGGAGGGGTGTGCATGCGCAAAAGGTATTTGTGTATTTGTAGTCTGTTGGGGCTTGGGTGTTTGGTGCCCGTCGCTGAGGCTCAATTTAAGAATGGTGCGCAGGCGACCGAGCTGAAGCTTCCGACGTTGAGCCAGCGCTCGATTATCACGCAGCGCATCGGGCTTACCGACATCACGATCAATTATTGCAGGCCGATGGTGAATGGACGGGCGTTGTGGGGCCAGGAAGTTCCCTACGCGCAGGTCTGGCGAGCGGGCGCTAACGAGAATACCGTCATTTCGTTCGCCGACGATGTTTCGGTGGAAGGCCACGCACTGCCTGCAGGCACCTATGGACTGCACATGATTCCGGATGCGGATCATTGGACGATCATTTTCTCGAAAAATTCCACATCGTGGGGCAGCTTCAGCTATGACGAGAAGGAGGATGCGTTGCGGGTGACCACGAAAGCTCAGCCTGCGGAATTTGAGGAGGCGCTCGCGTACACCTTCGAAGATGTAAAGCCGGACTCCACCGCGGTTACGTTGCGTTGGGCCAAGCTGGCGGTTCCCTTTCACGTTTCCGTGGACGTTAACGACATCGTGTTACGCAGCATTCAGAATCAGTTGCGCAGCGTTGGCGGGTTCACCTGGGCGGGATTCGACGAAGCCGCGCTCTGGCTGCTCGATACCAATACCAACCTGGATCAAGCCATGAAGTGGGAGGAGCGGTCCATCCAGGCGGAAGAACGCTTTGACAATCTGATGACCAAGTCGGAAATTCTGGAGGCTCAAGGTAAGAAACAGGAGGCTGAAGCCGCCAAGGCGAAAGCACTTGATATGGCCTCGGGGGTGCAGATCCATGTGTATGGGCGAGGACTGCAGCGGCAGAAGAAACAAGAGGAGGGCTTCGCTGTCTTCCACATCAACATCCAGAAGCGCCCCAACGAATGGTATACCCATGGCGAATTGGGGCGCATCGCCTCGGCCAAAGGGGACTTTCCGACCGCGATCAAGGAGTTGAATTTGGCGCTGGCCGGAGCACCCGACGCTACCAAATCGCAAATTCAAGGCCTGCTCGCCAGGTTAGCTAAGAACCAGGACATCAATCCTTAGCCGCAATTACTGCCTCAAAGCCGCAACTTCATTGCGCATTTCTTCGTTGCCTGCCCTCAGTTCTGCGCTGGGGGCAGGCCTTTTTTTGGCCGCCCAAGGATAAGGAGTACAGGAAGTTATCGCTTGTTGTTCGCGCCGCCGAACAGATATTGTTCAGAGCATTGAAGCGGTTTCCGAGCGGGACGGGTGTCTGGCAAGCGGGTTACACTTTTACTTGACGCGAACTCCAGCAGGAGGGCTGGGCTATGAAATTTGGCATTCGAAGGTCCGGCATCGGCATTCGGAGGTCGTTCCAGGTGCTGGCGCCGGGGTCCTCGTTGCGAAGGCGGGTCGGCTATAGCCTGGCGATCGTGCGGTTGATTCTGGTGCCGGTTATCTTTTTGGCCGTCTACTATTTGCTGGAGATTGGCTGGATTGTGGACCGCATTGTCAGCTTTGACGCCCCGGCGGCGACGCTGGCGCAACAGGCTTCGATCAAAATGTTGGAAGCGCGGCACAATGAACGGAATTATTTGCTGCTGTACGACCCGGTTTCGCTGCAGGCCGGTCGCGAAGCTCTGCAAAGCATGGAACAGACGCTCGTCACCATCCGCGACCTGCAACCGGCCGATGAACAGATGACGCTGCAGACGTTGGATGCCCTCCACCAATACCAGCAGCGCTTTGAGGATGCGGTAACCGCCATCGGGCAACCGGGCCAGGCGCCCGCCGATCGGATTGACGCTGTGCTGATGACCTATGAACGGGATCTGGACAGCTTATTGAAAAGCGAGCGCTACAAAACCCGTGCGCAGCTGGTCGAAGAGTTGCGGACCCGCGTCGGGTCTTTTGACGCGCAGATCACGAAAACCGTGCAGGAAGGAAACCCTTCGCTCAGGCATATCACTGTTGATCTGCAGAATTCCGGACAGGAAGTTCTGGGGTTGACTGCCAAGCTGGAAGCGCGCAGTTGGGACCGCGTGGAGCACGATCATCGCAAGGCGCGGCGGCTGATTTTGGCGGCGGAATGGTCGCTGACAGTCGTCAGCGCGATCACGCTCTTGGTTAGTGTGTGGATCAGTTTCATTCTACCGAAGCAGGTGGTCAAGCCGCTGCTCAGTTTGAAGGAGGCTGTCGATCACGCTGCCGCCGGCAACTACGAGATTGAGTTTGATATTCAAGGACAAGGCGAAGTGGTGGAGCTGGCAAAAAGCATACGGCTGTTGATCGCGCACCTGCGCGAGGCAACTGGGATTTCGTAAGAATATTTAATTGGTCACTTGAAAATTTGCCATGGGATCGAAAGCTGTGGTGTGCGCTCGAAGGGCGGCGTCGAGTAGCCGCGCACCATACGTGCAAAGACCGTGTGGTCGCGCCGTCCTTGACACTGACGCTCCGCCAACGTATTGTCTGCCCGATTGATGGTCACTGTCGAAACTCCGCGTCCACCGCGAGAGGCTTCGATTTGGAGGTGTTCGATGCCATTGGACCTCATGACCCTGTCGTTGGTATCCCAACCTGTAACCGTTGAAGAAGGCGTGCGCATTCTGGATCGCGATCATTATTGTTGCCAGTATTGTGGTCTGGACGGCATGGCAAGCTTCGATAACGCGCTGAATATGTCGGTTGATTTCGTGGTGCCGCGCGCGCGTAAAGGTAAGAAGGACCCGAAAAACCTGGTGGCTTGCTGCCGGGCTTGCAACATGATCAAAGGGCGGCGCGTTTACACCAACTTTGACGAGGCCAAGGCCTACGTGCTGAAGAACCGCGAGGAACTGCGCAAGACGTGGGAAGCCAAAGCCGCAAAGTCGCTAGCTAAGGCGGCTAAGACTTAGCGGCTAGCGGCGTATTGTTGATCGACCACGTCGAAAATGGGGCTCGCGGGCGCTCGCTGGGACGCGCTAAGGCGCGCCCCTACGTTTTTGAGCTTGCCGGTGCGAATCATGGGCAGCTTGAGGTTAGTCGGCGCGCAGGGCTTCCACTACGTCGATGCGGGCGGCGCGGGCGGCTGGCCAGACCGACGCGACGACTGCGGCGGCCAGGAGCACGGCCGCGGACACGATGACGGGAAGCAGGCTCGGCATGCGGATATCCAGGAAATAGCTTCCGGCGAGGCGCGCTAGCGCGAATCCGCAAGCAGCGCCTGCGACTACGCCAATACCCGCCATCACTGCGCCTTCTGCGATTACGGTGGTCAGTAGATGGCGCGGTTGCGATCCCATGGCCAAGCGGATGCCGAACTCTCGGGTGCGGCCGCTTACCGAGAACGCCAGCACGCCGCCGACACCGACGATCGCGATCAACAGCGCGACCGCCGCAAAACCACCAAACACCAGAGTGTTTAGGCGGTCCGGCGTGAGCACTTCCGCGCGGATGTCTTCCAGCGTGGCCGCGTGCTCGACGGGTTGGTCGGCGGACATGTCGCGCACGATGCGCGTGACCGGCGTTACCAGTGCGTAGGGATCCATGCGCGTGTGCACGAACAGGCGACCTCCAAAAACGGGCAGCTCGCCGTTACCATCGGGCACCTGACCAAAGGGATGGTAAACGGTCAGCGACGCGCCGGGAATGACGTGTTCGTCGTCCACGTCGGCAGCGATGCCCACGATGCGGCGCGGCCCCTTGCTGACGTAGATAAAATCCATAACCGGATCGGTCCACATGATGTGCCGGTTGAGGGCGTCCTGGCCTGGGAACATGCGTTGCGCGACGCTCTGGCTAATGATCACCACGGGCTCGCCACCGCGGCGATCGTTGTCGTTGAAATCGCGTCCCTCAACAATAGGGACCCCAAGAGAGGCAAAGAATCCCGGCGAGACAGCGCGAAACTGTGCGCGAGGATCTTCTTCCTTAACCCCTTTCACATGGCCCTCGCCGGAAAACGAGAAGCCGGGACCAAAGCTGCCGGCGTCGCGCCAAGGGGTGGTGGTGCCCAGCGCGACGTGATCCACGCCTGGCAACTCGTTGATGCGGCGTATGGTTTCCCTGTAAAAGTTGATGATCTGATCGGGAGTTTTTCCGTGAGACATCACCGGAACGTTCAAGGCCAGAACGCGATGCATGTCGAATCCGGTCTGAACGGACTCCAGCGAAAGGAGCGTCTTGATCAGCATGCTCGCGCCGGCAAGCAGCACGAACGATGCGGCGATTTGGGTGACTGCAAATATTCGCAGGCGGCGGCTGGTGCTGCCGGTGATGCGCACGCTGCCGTTCGCCAAGCCCAAACCGTGCGAGGACTCTGCCGACGGTAGCCGCGGAACATACGCCAGGAGCACGGACGCGATAATGGCGAGCACCGCTCCGACCCACAGCATGCTGGAATCAACGGTTAGGTCCATGGCCCGTACCGAGAACCGCGACGCGTAACGCCCAAGGATGGACACCATGGGTCCCGCACTCACAACACCCAGCAGTGCGCCTGCTCCGCAGAGTAGCAAACTTTCGGCCAGCAGCGTGCGCCGCAAAGCAGCGCTGCTGGCGCCCAACGCGGCACGGATCGCCAACTCCCCTTCGCGGCGAACGCTACGCGAAAGAATCAGGTTAGCGACGTTGGAGCACGCAATAATGAAAATGAGTATGGACGCCGCCATAAGCACCAGGAGCACGGTCTTCGCACGCGAAGTAATCTGGTCGCGCAAACGAACGGCTTCGATACGACCATCTCCCTTGGGTGAATACGCTTCGGGATGTTCTTTCACCATCCCGCTATAAACCGTCTGCAGTTCAGCTCGTGCGGCGTTCAGGTCGGCGCCCGGAGTCAGCCGGCCGAATAGCTCGGTCATGCGATGCACTCGACCTTGAACCATGGTCGCGGAGAGGTGGTGCGGGCTGGTCACCACATTGGCGATGATCTCGGTTTCGGCTGGATACGGCACCGAAGGCTCCAGTACGCCCACAATGGTGGCGGAGCGCTCGCCGAGCTCCACGGTCTTGCCAATGACCGACGGATCGCGATTGAAGGCGGTCTTCCAGAAGCGATCCATGAGGACGGCGGCGCCGGCGGCATTCGGGCCGTCATCGCGCATGTCGAGCAGGCGTCCCAGCTCCGGGTGCAGCCCCATCACCTCGAAATATGAGCCCCCAACAACTCCAGCGCGAACCTCGCGTGGGTCGCCAAGCCCGACCATCGTAAAACCGATGACGGAGAAGTCGCCGAACTCGCTGATCGTTTTGACGCTCCTGCGTAGATCCTGAATTTCCGGCACGGAAAAGTTGGTATTTTCCACACCGATACCCTTGGCACTTTGGCGAATATAAACAAGGCGGTCTTCGTCGCGGTTGACGAGCGGCCGAAGTAGCACACCGCGTACCAGACTGAAGATCGCCGCATTGGCCCCTATGCCCAGGGCCAACGTCAGCACCACGGTGATTGCCAGCCCCTTGGAGCGCGCCAGAGACCGCAGCGCAACTTTCAGGTCGCGAACGAATAGCTCTGGGTTGATCATCCCAAATCTCCTTCTTACTTGCCTCAATCCTCGAGTCTTTCTTTCAAGACGCAAAGGGCGAACGATTGTTTCAGGAAATCACGCGACTTGAAAGGGATTCTCGTCCGCCGACGGGCCATATAGCGGCGGAACGGGCACGTTGAGATACCGCAGGTACATCGTCAGCTGCCCGCGATGGTGGATCAGGTGGTTAAAGCACATCCCGCGCAACATGTCATAGCGTGTTCCGGCGAAAAGAGTCTTCCCGTTGTGCTTGAGCGACCAGGTTTCGTTGAGTTGCTCGTCGCTGAGCGCTCCCACCGCCCGCCGAGCCTCGCCGCTTATTTTGGTGAACATCCCGACCAGATCGGCGTCCTTCTCGACCTTCGGGGGTCCGCCCTTGGATACGTCATAATCCGGACCGGTACTCACCGCAATCATGAATCTTGGCAGCGTGGCGACGTGCCCGGCCATCCAGCCGAGCGTTCCGGACCTCTCATGCGGTTTCCAGTCCCACTTGTCCTTGGGGACGCGCTGAAGTGTGGTTTTGGTTTTGGACATTTCTTGATCGAATTCGCGGAGCAGCATCTCGTTTATGGGCATGGAACCCCCCAGAAATGGATTAAACGTGGCCAGTCTGAATCATTTTACTTGTTAATTGCAAGCGATAATTTGAAGGCATCTGGCCCTGATCCGCCGTCAACTATAAGACGTGCGGGGCAAACCGAAATCGACATCCCGGGCAGCTCTTATCTTGATTCTGCTCAGACCTTTGCCAGGTATGCGGCAAGTTGATCGAAAGTTCCGGACAAGCCTTGGTGCAGGGCCTCGAGGTGGGACTCGAAGAAATTCCATTCTTCTTGGGTGGCGTCGAGCGGGCGACCCAGCAGCGTGAGATTCGTCGTTCCAAATTGCTCACTCAACGACAAGGTATTCTCGATCTCCAGAGGCCATAAGGCGCTGAAGGGAGCACGGATTGTGTCGCCCTTTTCGTTTGAAAAGGAGTTGACAAAAACCAGCCGCTCGGGCGCAAGCACCTCTTGGTAAACGAATTTGCCCCAGGTCTCGGGGCCGCCGGGCATGCGCATGCTGTAAAGAGTGGAGCCGCCCGGGCGGAGATCTATCGTGCAGGTGCCGATGGTGCTGCCCTTGGGCCCCCACCAGTGTTTGAAATGTTCCGGATCGGTCCACATTTTGAAAACCAGAGCGCGTGGGGCAGTAAAGGTGCGGGTAATGGCAAATCTGCGTTCCGAAGTATGTTTGGCAGCGCCAGTTCCGGGATTGATCGGTGCCACGATTTTTCCTTTCCAACTGCTCAGAACGATTCCCTGCGTATATCGTACACAATGAAAGCACGAAAGATCTCACCCCGGTCCGTTTCCACGGATACACACGCGGAACTCCTAGGGGTGAACATAGGCGAGATTGTCGAAGCGTAGGGCCTCACCGTTGGTAAGGTCGAAACTGACCCGGGAGCTTGGGTCACGCCAACCCGTCCTTAAACGGCGAAGTTCTTTAGGCTTTATCGTGAAGGAAATCTCGCGGATTTCCGGCGAACGGATAGTAACGGTGGCATCGGTGTCTCCATCGTTGTAGGCATCGATGCCCGAAAAAATGAGCGGGATGCTGAAATTAAAACTGGGTCGTCGGATTTTCGGATCAGCCAAGACCAGCGTGAATGTCGCGAACTTTCCGTGCGGCGTGCCGATCTGCCAGTCGCCTTGCCCCCAATCGATCACGCCAGACTGATATTGGCCAATTAAAGGCGTTCCCGCCGCAAGGTGAGGATCGTCGAATGTCACATAGATAGGTGGGATGCGGTCGCTGTTTCCTTGTATATCGACATCCCTGGAGCTGGTGTGACGGACCGAGAGAACATGGGTGGTGTCGTCAAACGTATAGCCCTGCTCGGAAAGATCCTTGCGGCGGCGGACCGCCTTGCCGCCGACGATTACGAAGTCCGGAACAAAATTCAAACGCAAGACATCCGTGGATTCTTGATCAAACGTGGAATAGGTCACCGCCCCCCGGCCATACGCAATCTTCGTAACGGCGGAAAGTGAACCCAGGAGATGGGACTCGTCGGCGGGCGCCCATTCCGGGACTGCCCAGAAGGCATCCATCATTCTTCGAGGCCCGTCGGCAAATTCATCGGTGAACCACCACTGAGTGCTGAACGGAGCGTGGGCTGATCCGGAAAGACCCTGGAAATAAGTGACCCAGTTGTAGGTGCGGTATGCCGCCTCCTTGTAGGCTGGGTCTCCTGTCTTCGCGTAATACAGCGCTTCCACAGCGGCAAGCCTGGCACTATGGCTGTCGCAACATTGATTCGGGAGATTACAACAAAAATTCTTCAGACCACTCCCTTGCTCGGTAGTGACGGTCGCGCCGTGAACGATATATTTGGGCCATTTCGGCGTGGTCTTCACCCACTCGACCAATTTGCGCGACTGCTCCCGCCAGTCCGGATCTTTTTCCGGGTGTAAGAGTATGTAGCGCGCGAATTCCAGCGGAATAACCTGGTTCATGTTTTCCATGCTGGCCTTGACGTCCTCAAAATAGCCGACCCACACGTTGTTCTGCATCGGATATTTCATCAACCAGGCCCACGCCCCTTCACGAACTTTTTTGTAGGAAGCAGTGTCGCCTTGATCCAACCGGATCAGTTCGTCGAGCAGCATGATAGGCTCAACCACATTTGCCGAATATGGGAACATTCCGGTCCCGCCGTCGATACGGCCATCCCGCGCGTAACAGCGATACGGCCAGGGAGAATTGCGTTCATCTCCAGGCTTGAAGTTCTTTGCGAGTGCCTCGGCACAGCGAATTGCGGCGCGCAGGTACTTGGTGTTACCGGTCATCTCATAGAGCCGCAAGTACGCGTAACCGTCTTCTCCGACGACGTGCGGTTCCACAAAGTCTTCACCGTGGTCGCTCCATCCCGTGTAATGGCGGCTGCCCGGATTAGCAGATGGGTAAGGTACTTGGGACCAGGCATAGTCTTCCGGGGTCAAACCGTTCTCGAGTTCGTAGTCCACGAAATTTTTAAGGAATTCCAGCGTGTGCGGATCACCGGTATAGGGATAGAGGCGCTCGACAAAACCTTGCATCATGGCGCGCAAATAGCCGGTGGAATTGGCCCAGTGCCATTCCGGCATCAATTCAAACGTGGTGCGGTCAAAATCGAAACAACAGAAAAAGTACGGCAGCCGCTGACGATTGTACTGGTCCCACACGATCGTCCATTGCGAAAGAAAATAAGCGGAGTAGGAGTAGCCGGTGTCGTTCGGCATGGGCCATGGCAAGAGTTTCTTCTGAGCATCCACAGCGACAGGCCGACCGGCGATGGAGGGTTCGTCCACCGTGGTGGTGACCTGGAGCGGCTCTTGTCCAACAATCGAGGGCACGCACGAAAACAATGCCACGAAGAGCCGCGCGAGCTTACTAGTTTGGGTCATAGCGCACCACCCGAATGGTTGAAACGACCGCGGAGCGACGCGTCAACCTGGTGTTTGAATTTCTCATGAAATTGCATTCGACCCAAGCGATAACGAAATAGCTTGACACTCGGTCGCTGCGTTTGTTAAATAAACGGCGTCCCCGCTATCCACAACTGAAGCAAATCCTTTCAATTTGGATTTCTTAAAATCGGAGAAAAGATGAAATCTGTCCGCAGAACTGCGTTATTGTGCTTTCTCATCGCCATGGTGTTCGCGCCAAAACTCCTCGCACAGGGCTCCACGGGGAACGGTGGGCCTATGAAAATTGTCGGTTATTTTCCGCGGTGGGGGATGTATTCGAGTTATTTTGTCAAGAACGTCATTACCAGCGGCGCTGCTCCTCTTCTGACCCATCTCGACTACGCCTTCACTAACGTCGTCAACAATAGGTGCGTCAGTTTTGACACTTATGCAGATTACCAGGCAACTTTCTCGGCCGAGCACGCTGTTAATGGTCAGGCCGACAGCCACGGGGCCTTCGCAGGCAATTTTCATCAACTGCAAGAGCTCAAGAAACTGTATCCGAATCTGAAGATCATCATGTCCATTGGCGGCGGAAGCTCGAGCCCTAACGCATTTCGCACGGCCGCGCTCCCCCCAAATCGCGAGGCTTTCGTAAAAAGCTGCGTGGACATGTACATCCATGGAAATTTCGCGCCGGGCATAAGTGAGCCAGGCATTTTCGATGGTTTCGATCTGGATTGGGAGTTTCCCGCTTCCACCGCGGACCGCGATAACTTCACCAGTTTGCTCGCAGACTTCCGCCATGCGCTGGAAGCGGTTCGCCCCGGGCTAACGCTGGCCATTGCGGGCCCGAACGGTCATTGGGCTTACCAGTACATTGATCTAAATCAAGTGCAGCAGTATCTGGATTATTTTGGTTTGATGACTTACGACTACGACGGCCCCTGGAAGTACAACACCGGTTTGGTGGCTCCGCTGTACCGGTCTCTCAAAGACCCCGAACCTAACAACAATGCCAGTGCCACCGTCGAAGGGTATCTCGAAGCCGGCGTGGCGCCGGGAAAGCTCGTTTTCGGCGTGCCGTTTTACGGCTATGAATGGAGCAACGTCCCGAATATAGACAATGGACTCTTTGAGCCGGGCGCCCCGGATGGTCAAGGCGCCGCGTACAGCTCCATCGTGAACATCGAATCTCAGTTTCAAAAGCGTCGCGATTCGATGACCCAGGCGGTCTGGCTGTATAACGGCTCACACTTTTGGACTTACGACGATACTACCTCCATTCAATTTAAGATGGATTACGTCCGTAACCAGAAGCTGGGCGGCGTCATGGCGTGGAACCTCGGCCAGGATCTCACCGACGGTAGTTTGCTAAATGCCGTCGTCAGCGGTCTCAAGCCCTAAGACGATGATGAGGTGGGTGTAAATCCTGACGAGTGCGTTTTATCGCGAAGAACTCCGGAACTGGATGTTCTGAGCTATGCAGGATAGAACTTGACGCTCTTGACGTAGGCGTATCGGGGAACGTTCAAGGTCGCTTTACCGCCCCACTCATCGCTGTTGGTGCCCCGGATCTGGAGAATGATATAGGCAGGCGCAATTGGTACATTGGTGTGGTGGCTGGCAACTAGCGCCCCATCGATGTACCACTTGACGCTCCCAGGTTGCCACACGAGTTTGTAGTTGTGGAACTGGTTCGCCAGGGACGAATTCCGAATTTGGTCGGTGGTTCGCACGTCCGGCGAATAGCCTGGTTGTGTATTCAGATTTAGGTTGTGCCAGTTGGTGGCCCACAAGGAATTCTTGTCTCCAAGAAATTCGATATCCATCTCCGTTTCGGAATTTTGAAAATACAAGAATGCCGACGACACTGTGCCGGAATGGGCCTTCCCGGGACCGTCTGGCGTGGGGGACTCTGAAGCCATTCTCATGACAAATTCATAGGTGCCATACCCGAACTTCTCCCTGGTCCATATGGCAGCACCTTTCGATATGACACCGTCCGGACCCGGGTTCTGTTCGACCTTAAGTCGAAGCATGCCCTCCACGAAGTCCACGTTCTCGGGCACGTAGGTGCCATGATTCAACCCGATCTTGGAATCGGGAGATTTCCACGAAGCTATCCGCCAGGCTTTGCCGAGCCCGTTGTTGAAGTCGTACGAAACCGGCTGCCCCTTTGCCGTCACCAACTGGAACAGTAGCGCCACGAGCGAGACCGATAAGCGCATCAGAGGTTTTCGCTCAGGCCGACTAAGACCGGCTCTCCCACCGCTTTTCATCGAAATTTACGCCACCACGGGAGTACATACTTGGCGCACAGATGCACAAAGGAACTGGGGCCAGAGAGATACCAAACTCCGTAGAGCATACTTCCTTCCTCCTGATCGTCGTAATCGGTCGCGCCAGATTTTTCACGATATGAGCAGCTATGTCATTTTAGAGGTTCTGATAAACCAACCAAGAGTACGTCGGCCCCTGTCTGACTACTACGTTCGATCTATTCAGTTAGTAGTACTAGGTTTTAGTAGTACCACCGCGGAACCGGTACTAAAGGACAGTACTCATAAAGGGAATAGCCGCATTGATGCAATGCGGCTGCCAACCGGCCCGGAGAAAGAGACCTTTTTAAGCAAAGCTCACCTGCTGGGAGAGACAGCAAGAGCAATGGATCGGTAGCGAAACGGGCTAACTCAGCTTATACCGGGTGGAACTCTGCCAGGAAAGCTTCTCCGACTTGGGGCCGAAGAACGCCTGATGAAAGCCTCTAAGGAATAAGTAACTATCCACAAATCGCAGGGCAAAATAAGTGGGGAAGTAGAACAGGATATCCCAGCGCTTGTTTGTAAAGCTGACCACGGCGGCACTGACCAGCATGAATCCGCCATCAATGGTCATCCAGGTGGCAACCGTCCGGGGGAACAGGTACAACCAGATGGGTAGGAGCAGGAGCAAGATGGATACGACGAATCCCTCGCTCATGACCAATTGGGTCTCGAGAGCAATCCTGCGGGTGCTGCCCCACATCTTGAGTTGGCGAGTGCAAGACCATGCGCCGCCGTTCCAGCGGGTCAGCTGACGACTGTAAGAATGCAGCAAGTCCTGAGGGTCAGCGGTGACAACCACTGCGTCACGAACGTAAATCACGTCGTAGCCAAGATCGTGGGCCCGAAGTGTTGCCATCATGTCTTCGACGATGCTGGGCCTGCTTTCCCAAATCTGATCGAATAGACTCATGCGGAAAACCGAACAACAACCGGCCGCGACGTTGATTGTTCCCAACGCGTGCTGTCCTTCTTTAATCAACCAGTGCCCCACCGCATACTGCAAAGCACGCCAAGCGGTGAGCCAGTTTTTAGGCCGAGATTTGACCTTGCCGCAAGCAATCGCCGCATTCGGGAACGTTTCAAAAGCGCGTGCCATGGCGTCGAAATAGCCGGCTTCGAAGGTGGTATCTGCATCGGCTAGCGCCAGCAAGTCATAGCTTGCGAGTTCGAAGTGCTTGATGCCCTTGGCGATCGCCAAAGACTTTCCGCCATTCACCAGAAGTTCCAGGACCTGAATGCCGCGGGCCCTGCCCAACGCCGCCGTGTCATCGCAAGAACCGTCGCTAACCAGATAGACGTCCTTTTTGTCGACGCCCGCTGAGACGACACTGTCGATCGTCGATACGATGGCTATTCCTTCGTTCTTGGCGGCGATGAGAACGCAGATCCTCATTGAACTGTCACGAACTGTCCTACCGAGGGAACGCCATTGGTGTTGACCAGAAACAGAAGATAGACGCCCGGAGGCGCTACGTTACTGTTGGGAGGACCGGTCAAAGTAAGGGTCTGGCCGTTGATGGTGAAGGACAATCCGACCGCGCGCTGGGACATATCGAAAGCGTGGGTCGCGGCACCCTCGCGGATAAGTACCGCGCCGGCGATGGTTCCATTCGACATCACGGTGAATGTCTTCCCGTATCCCACCGTGGCCGGCGCTGCGGTTAGAGAAGGCCGCGTTGCCAAGGAGCCATCCGCATTAAACAGATAGGGTGGTTGGTAGATTTCGATATGGGGTTCAAAGACACCCTGTTGCGGGTTGCCGCCGCTAAGAACCACGGTCGCATCCGGCAAAAGCACCGCGGTGCTGTGGTACAGGTGGGGGTAGACGTTCGGAGCTGCCGACGAGAAGGAGTTGGTCGTCGGGTCATAAAGGTCAGCCGTTAGACTCGCGGTCGAACCGTCTTCGTCATTGGCGCTGCCACCTACGGCCAGAACCTTCCCGGTGGGAAGCAAGACCGCATTCATCTCGGTACGCGGGCGCGACATGGACGGACCAGCAACCCACATCGGCGTGCTATTGGACATGTCGATCAGTTCCGTGGTGTTTGTGGCGATGACGGAACTACCCATACCTCCCAGGGTGAAGATAACCGGTTGGTAGTTGGTTTCGGGCAAGAGGGGCAACAGAACAACCGAGCCGTAGGAACGATATTGGTTAGCGACATTCGTTGCCAAGTAGGTCCAATTCGCGACGCCCGCGCCGGCGGCGGGGTCAAACACCCAAGTCTCTGGTTCGGGTCCGGCGTGAATCACTTCGCCATTCGGTAGCAAGATCATCCGAGGATAGAGTGCGGGCGCTCCCGGTACCGGTAAGCTTCCGTCGGAATAGGTCGCGGTCCGGCAATCTCCTACCGGACCTCCACCGATAGAGCAGGTCGGGATCACGGGTGCGCTCCAAGAGCCATTCCAATATTCGATCAGCGGATTGTCGTCCGCCTTCTCATCCTGTCCTCCGTAGGTCATCACCCGACCATCGGGGAGTGGGGTCGTGGTGGGATACCAGCGTCCTGCCACCATGGGTGGGGTGACCGTGAACGTTGAGGTTGCCGGATCGAAAATCGCGGACAAGTTACTGCCGCCAAAACCCTGGTCTTGCGCGGTGGTAGCATCGCGCGGAGCTTTGTGGCCCGGAGTGTTTTCCGTCGCGATCGACGCGCGACCGCCTGGAACTTTGTGGCCGTGGCCCATTGCGCGCATGATGGCCGCTGCTGGACCCGTTGCGTAAGTGTCAGTCCCTCCGTTGATGAACACCCGACCATCGGCCATCTGAGTGGCACCGTTACAGAAGGCGTCGAAAGGAAGAGGTATGGTGTTGAACGCACCGGTGGAGGGATTCCAAATTGTGGCCGAGCCGGCGCCCGTCGGGCAGCCCGGATTTCCCGGAGGGCAGTTGCCTGATCCAGCGATGTACAGGACGTTGCCGGTGTTCAGAAGAATTCCGTGTACTGGATTGATGGGCATTAAGCTCGCTGAGGTCGTCCACACGCCCTGACCTGCTGGGGTGGCGGGATTCTGCTTCACGCTCGTTCCTGGCGGCGGGATCGGCACAGGGGCCGGGGGTGCGGACGGAGTTGTCGGAGTCGTGGGAGTTGTCGGCGTCGTCGGAGTTGTTGGTGTCGTCGGCGGAGTCGTAGGCGTCGTGGGGGTCGTGGGAGTCGTAGGGGTCGTGGGAGTTGTCGGAGTAGTTGGAGTTGTCGGTGTCGTCGGAGGCGTTGGAGTTGGGGAAGCAACCGAAGTAGACTTGACGGATTGTTGACCACCGTAACTGCAACCGTAAAGCGTTGCTGTGAAGGCCAAGAGCGTTATCGAGACTGCTAGCTTCTTCCTGTTCATTCTTTCTCCTCGACGGAACAGCAGCAGATAGGTCCTTTTCTGTTACTGGGTTGCGTGCGGCCCCGAGTTTGGCGACGTACCTAGCACACGGTAGAAAATCGAACCGGGACCGCGTAGAATCCAAGCACAAATATTCACTAAGATCTTTAGTGTTTATCTTGCCAACCGTGCCAGAACCTTATAAATATTTCCACGCCTGCGCCCGTTCGCGGAATAACGCTGCGGGTTTCGTATAAGTACATCGCGCCCACTTCGAAGGTCGAATGCTCGGTCGGCACCATGATTTCTACGCCGCCACCCTCACGGGTAAAATTGTTCCAGTCGTAATGCTTAGCGTCCTTGGAGGCGGTGATTTGCCCGAAGGCGATGAGACTGGGGAGCGGTTTATTTGTGCCGTGCCCCTTATCCTTCCACACGGTGACGCCCTGCTTGACGTAATCCACGAAAAGAGTGTTATGGAGTTCCGTCGGGCTGATGTTCAATGCTGCGATACCCCAACTACTTCCCGGCAACCGTCCTGCGTACGGATTCCAGCCCATCCAGTAGTTGATATCGACCGAAGGAGCGGCCGCTGATTCGCCGCTAACGAAGCGATGTTCGACCGTATACCCGACGTCGGCCCGCGCGAGGCCGTCGATACCTTTGAAGCCAAAAGTTTTCACGAGCTTGAGGCCGCCACTGGCACGAGCGAAGCGGTTCCAGTCCAAGCTGTGCTGGTCCATGCTTTCGGTGGTGTTGATGTACGCACCCAAATCAAATGGACCGAGGGTACGGACGATCATGCCCTCTTCTCCGAAGACGCGGACCGCGAAGTCTTTTTCAAGCGGGCTGGAGCCACCGGAATCGAGCCACACGCTGCCTTGGCTAGTCGGTGCGGTAGCCGTGATGTTTGGAGCGGCATCCCGGTCGGTGATGACTTTTGGGGCCATGACCTCCTGAGCGCTAGCCACGGATGCGACCAGTAGGAATAGAGCTGCTAATCTCATGATGCTCCCTGCTCCTCTTCGTTCGGGCAAACGCTTAGGTTGGCCTTGACCGGCTCAAGCTCCTTCGATGCCCCTAAAGCCTTCAAAATGGAGACTTTGGCCGAAGCAACCTTCGTACCCCTCCACTGTGACGAACTTCGGCGTCCGGCGAAGGAGGCGTTCCACAGCTCGCCCGATTAGGACCCTGTACCTTCGGGATCCTGTACGTTCGGACAGTAAAAGATTGCGCTCGCCTGTCCGTTCGGCCAATGGGCCGCTCGTCCCGGAAAAGAGGTACAAAGGTACTTCGCTGTGGGAGTAGTACGAGTCGTAGTACGTCTTAGACCGATGGGGGCCTTTCCTTTTTTACATTGCCCTCAGCCGGCCGATGGGTAACAGCTCTGCTTCGACAACGGCGCGATAGACCGGAGGGTTCTTATAGAACAAGTCTGAGTTGGGTTTTCTAGTTCGAAAAACGTGACCGGGAAATAGGAGACTGACCGGCAGAGGAACGTCTTTTGAGCGCTCTGAGCTCGGACCCAACGGAGGTTTTTACCGCACCAGAAACTTCCTCGAACGATCCCTATTGAGTCGGCATCACATCGACTCCGGCGTCCAGTGTATGTTTGGCGCCGCCCAGGAGAACGCCATGGATAGGACTGACGTCGCTATAATCACGCCCCCATGCCACCGTGATGTGACCGTCCGTGGGCACGCAATTGTTCGTTGGATCAAAATCCACCCACCCGGCGCCTGGGCTCCAAGCCGAGCACCAGGCATGTGAGGCATCCGCGCCCACTAAACGCGGCTGGCCAGGTGGCGGCAGTGTTCGCAAGTAGCCGCTTATATAACGGGCGGGCAGACCCAGGGATCGCAGGCACGCTATCTGCAGATGAGCGAAGTCCTGACACACGCCCCTCCGCTTTTGGAAGAATTCCTGGACTGGGGTCGAGACGTCAGTCGCCTTGGCATCGAAGCGGAAATCCCG
>Ga0182024_10002256_pt1 | contig 48331 bp, 42 predicted proteins | sample P32metaG_FD_120480 | JGI IMG/M metagenome (GOLD analysis project Ga0182024, IMG submission 120480) | Permafrost microbial communities from Stordalen Mire, Sweden - P3-2 metaG (Illumina Assembly) | ecosystem: Environmental > Terrestrial > Soil > Wetlands > Permafrost | place: Sweden: Stordalen...
GCGGCTGTTACTCCACCTCTCCAACCTGGACCGCGGCCACCTGTACGCCGGAAGAGCCACACAACAACGCCTATGGACTCAACCTCGGCGGAGCGTTCGGTAAGTTCTCCGCCGACGTCGTCTTTCAGAATTACAACCAGGCGATCAGCGTGCTCAACCCCTTGCTGGGGCCTCAGAGCCCGTCGGCGTCATATCAGTCGACCGTCAACAGCATCAATACGAATCCCGTCACCGGCGCCAACCTGATTGCAACGAACAACACGGTATATGGGATCGTGACCGACAACACCGCGATTATGGCCGCTGCCAAATACGCCTGGGCCCAACTCAAGTTCTTTGGCGGCTACGAATATATCTGGCAGAACAACCCCGCGAATCCGTTGGGCATCGGCGCCTCGGCCCAGGGCGGTTATCTGTTGAGCGGCGTCGAAGACGACAACCTTGATTCTCCCAAGATCGTGCAGGTCTGGTGGACGGGCCTGAAATACGCCTACGACAGCAAAACGGACCTCACTGTGTCCTACTATAATCAGATTCAGAACGACTTCCGTGTTCCGTCGACCTGCTCGTCCACCGCCGGTTTCCGCAGTTCCTGCGCGGGTACCCTCAACGAGCTGTCACTGTACGCGGATCATCATTTCACCAAGCGCGTCGACGCTTATGCCGGAATTGCGTATTCCGAGGTGAGCGGCGGTCTAGCCATTGCCATTCCTCACGGCCCTGGCGTCCCCTACAACTACAAGACCAACGTCGCTCCGACACTCGGTACTCGTTTCGCGTTCTGATCGTTTCCGCCGCCGGGCTCAGTCGAGGCCGTACGTCTGCGCGGTCCGGAAAATAGCCGCGCACGCCAACTACTTGGCCGCGATAAAGTCCAGCGGTATTGCCACCGCTTTCGGGTAGCTGACCTCCCAGCCTTCCAGCTTGACGAGGCCGGGACTCGTGGCCTCGTATTCCACATCGTAGGCCTCGCCCACGGTGAGCCACATATCGGCCGTCGATGACTTCAGTTGCGCCGGCGGGAAATCGGCGCCGTCCTTCGCGATGATGTTCCACTGCACCGGGACGCCCTTGCTGGTGAGACGAACGCGCATGTCCACCATATTGGATGTGATGTTGATCAGCCGCAGCCGGTATCGCGTCCCGACATGCAGGGTGACGGGATCCGGCTGGGGATGCCCGTTGATGAGCAGCGGATAGCCGAACGGAGGATACTGGCCGATACCGAAGATGAATGACCGGTCGCGCTCGGGATCGTATTTCTGTCCCGGCTCGAGCACGATGAGGGGGCCATACACACCGTTGCGGATCTGCGTGGCGTCGTGCCAGTGCGTGTGGTAGATGAAAGTCCCTGCCCGCGGCGGCGTCATTCGCACAGTGAAGGAGTCGCCCGGCGCGATGGCCGGCGAGGGATGCTGATCCGTACCAGTCCAACCCACCACGCCGTCGTAATAGCTTTCGATTTCGAGTCCATGCCAGTGAATGGAAGTCGGATGGCTCGTCTGATTCTTGACCTCGATTTCCGCCGTCTCGCCACGGGTCAGCACGATCGGGGGTCCGAGCAGGCTGGGCGGCGGATGAGTGCCAGTGGCAGTCGGCGTTGTCGCCGCGAGATCGTTCACCTGGAGCTTGTAGAGCGGAAGCTTCGCCGGATTCTCCGAGATCACGAGTTGGAGCTTGTGCGCGATGTTCGTCGCGACCGGCGGCGGCCCGGCGTTGGCGTTCGGGAGCACCGTGATTCCGAGCACGAGCCCACCCATCATGGCGGCGTGATCGTGACCTGGTGAATAGGTCGCAGCCTCGGTTGCCGGCGGATGGAGCGGCAGCGGCGGCGACATGTGCGCCACCATGTGGCAGTGAAAGAGCCAATTGCCTGCGCGATCTGGTGTCCAGGTCAGGTCGAACACGTGCCCTTCCTGGATGAACTCAGTGACTTCTTTGCGGCGCTGGTCGCTGGCGTAACGCTCATAGTGCTCGCCGTCACCCTCGGCGTCGACATCGAAGTAGAACCCATGCAGATGCATGGCGTGTTCAGACGATGTGGGATTGATCACCCGCCAATGGATTGTGTCACCAGTCGTGTAGGTGACGTGCTCGTCATACGGCCATGATTTGCCGTTGATAGAGGGAATCTCGCTGTCAATGCCGCCTTTCGACCAGAGACCGAGAACGAAGATCCGGTCGTTGGGCTTCGCTCCGGCTGAATCAACGATGAACGCGCCGGACAGCATAGTCTCCGCCTCGTCGCGCGTATCGAGCGAATGGCCGGACGTGGCGGCCCAGTACATGTACGTTCCGGGTCCGCCCGTCGTGAATTGCACATCGCGCGATTCACCCGGCGCGACGCTCACGGCGTCGGCCGAATCCCCCGGATGCCGATGCAAACCGTACACCTTGGCGGCGATTGCCAACGTGTTTCGGACGTGAGCATGGATCTGCGTCCCCTGCGGAACGCGGACCAGCGGGCCAGGGCTCTGGGGTGGTCGCCCTTCCTCCGCGAAGACGTACACATTGCGATGGGCGCCGCTGTCGTCTTCCGGGTACCACACACCTTCGCGCAGTTCGAGACGCAGCTCCAGGACGCCGTTCTTCAGGTGACCGGCCGGCACCCGGTTGTCATTCGCCACGATCGTCGGCGGTGGCACATGATGCGAGGATTCCGCAAGCGCCGCCGGAACAGCAAAAGCGCACACCGCCAACCCCACCGTGGCGCGACTCCGCATTCTGCCTCCTGGCAGCCGAGCAGGTCGCTCGGGTGTGGGTCCGACCCGACACTCGTGATTACGATCTATAGATCGTTTGCCGCGTTCCAAAGCCGACACTAGGGGATCCGAGCGAATCTCGCGTGTCGCTTGGAAGCTAGAACGCGACAGCGGAGTGTGCGCGGAGACGGCAACTACGCCTCGGTCACCCGAAGGATAGTGACTCGGTGGACCGGGGTAGGGCCAAATCAGGCCGGCATTGGTAGTGTCATACCGGGGGTTGACGGCGCAATCGATTGCAGCGAGAGGTGTTGGAGGTATGTCGCCCCCGTAGCTCAGGTGGATAGAGCCTCGGTTTCCTAGGCCAAGCGCCGCGCAAACGTCAGTGCGCGCCACAAGATGTCAGCGCACGTGCGCTGGTGTTTCGCGAGATACTGGGAGCGTCACTAGATTCATAAGCGCGAGCTGAGCAGCGTCCAGATCGCATACCGGATGGAGGGGACGTGCGAATAGCCTCGGCCGAGTGGAAGGGGCGGCGCCGGTTCAATGGCGTGCTGGCCGCGTCGCTCGCGTTGTTCGCGCACGGCATCGCCTTCGTCGCACTGAGTATCGCGGTAGGACGGCTCGGCACGCCGCTCAAGCGACCGCCGCGTCTGGCGTCACGCGCGCAACCCGAGCGTCTGCGATTTGTTACTCCGGCGAGTCCGGCGCCCACGCTTCTAAAGGGCTCCATCGGCAGCGACAGGCCGCAGCGACGATTGACTGCAGATATCCCGCGCGGGACCGTCGTGCAGCCTCCCACGAACACCAGCGCTTCCGTCCCCACCGCACCGCCGGCATCACCGTCGGCCGTCGGCCCGACAGTGGGCTTGCTGGCGACCGCACTGCCCGTGGATCCCCGCCTGCTCGTCGTGCCGGGCGCAGCCAACAACATGGCCGATGCGCGGCTGCATGACGTCAACGTCGCGATTGCCTCGGGAGTGCGAGCCGTCAATGACTCGATCGCACGCAAACAGCGAGGATGGACCGTGGGTGACAGCACACACCGGTTGGGCATCGCGCCGTGCGGCGTGGAGGTGTGGGTGGTCTGCATCCCGTTTGGGCTCGGATCCATGCCCAATCCGGCGACAGAGCAAACCGGGATCGACCTCGCGCGTGCAGCCAATGAGGCCGAAGTCCAAGCCGCGATCGATCGCATTCGGGCGAAGGACAGCAAATCGAGTGACGGAGCGCCGGGACCCGCCGGACCCTGAACCACACGGCACTGGATGGATACGGTCAGGCGGACGCCGACAGCCACCAATACGTGGATCTCCGCGCGTCCCCGAAACTAATCGTCAAATTGCCTGAGCTTCGGAACCGTCCCGCACTCCGTCGCGCAGTCGAAGTGCTCAACGGCGGTACCGGTAAGCTTCGCACCATCGGGGTCGCCGAGTGGCAAAAGGATTCACCGCGACGTCTACAGCGAGCTTGAGATCTCCCCCGCGGAGTTTCGCGATCGTGACTGCCGCGGGTGGGGTGCGACGTTGTGGCTGCAATGCTCGGCGCCCACGCTGCGAGAGGCGCGGGACCGGCAAGATGCCGACCTGGCGACATTCACCGATTCATAGCGGATCATCACCGGTCGCGTGGCTAGTCGTCGCTGCCATCGGTCACTATCTCACCCGCCAACGTTACTCACGTTGGCCGGTTTGCCACCCATGCGCCTCTACGATCTCCGGCCCTCGTGCGGATCGCTCCTGGCCGGCGAGGGGACCGACCCGAAAGTCATCCAGGCACGGCTCGGCCACGCCAGCATCGCGACGACGTACGACAACTGCATTCACGCGCACCCGGAAGGGCAGGCGCGGGCGACGGCAACGCTCAACCGCGCGCTGTCAGGAGGCGCGTCGTGAACGTTGGAGCGTATTTGCAGCGTAATTCGCTATGTTGTGCTGGAGGCCAAGTAGCCTAAGTGCCAGTGTACTCAGTGCTTGCCCCCGTAGCTCAGGTGGATAGAGCAGCGGTTTCCTAAACAGACCATGCAAGAGACGTCAGTGCACGCCAGCAAATCTCAGTTCAACCCAACGCACGACACGCGACAGAGTTAGAGTCAGCGCGTGATGCACTATGGTAATGTGAAGTGTCCTGAGATTTTGTGAGTTGTTGGGAAGTTGGTGCGTTTTTGGTGCGCGGTGCGGCTACGACCCGCCAACCGTGGCCCACATTGACCGCTTCCGTGCCGGTCCAAACCAGCGGCCTCCCATTAACGGTAGTTTTGCAACGTGCCGAAGGCGTTCCTTTTCGGCACTCGCGGTCGCCCGCTCGCCCCTCGTCGCAGGACGCGGTCGACGGTCTTATTCGGCTCGGAGGACTTCCAGAGGCTCTACTGATGCAGCGTGGGCAGCCGGTAGATAACAGGCGAGTAGCGCGGCAAACAGGAGAATGAGCGCCACCAAGCCAAAGGCTGCAGGGTCCATCGCGCCCACTCCAAACAGTACGCTTCGCATCAAGCGACCGACCAGATAGGCACCCACCAGACCGACCACGAGCCCCGCGCCGGCCAGAGCTCCGCCCTCCCTCAGCACGAGGCCAATCACGCGAGCCTTGTTCGCGCCCAAGGCCGCGCGGACGGCAATTTCGTGCGACCGCTGGGCCACCGAGAAGGCCATGACACCATAGATGCCGACTGAGGCCAGCAAGAGCGCGATCGCCGCAAAGCTGGCGAAGAGAATCACCATGAACCGGTCATTCGCCAGCATGCTGTCTCGGATCTGGTCCATGGTGCGTGGAGCTGCCAGGGCAATCTCCGGGTCTACCGCATGGACCGCAGCCGCGATGCTCTTGGTCATCGACGCTGGATCTTCCGCGGTGCGGACGCCGATGCCGGCCCTGCTCCACGGGCTCTGCCAGAATGGAACGTCGACCTCCGGATTATCCTGCCGAAACCCCTGATACCGCACATTGTGCACGACGCCAACGATCTGCCACTCGATCGGGGGGCCGCGCTTCGTGACCCCGGGAATGAATTGTTCAACGACCACCCGTTGCTCCAATGGATCGGTGCCCTTGAGGAATTTCGCCACGAACTCCTCGTTGACCACCGCGACTTTCACGCTGGAAGCGCCGTCCTGCTCACTGAGCAACCTCCCCTTGACCAGGTGAATACCGAAGGTCTGGAAGTAGTCGGGTGTCACGAGGCCGAAGAGCGTACCGGGGCGTTGCGACGGGTCACTGTACGCAGCGTGTCCCGCAATGGTGAAGGCCGTGCCGAAGCCTGGCCACTCGAGCGGCAGTCCGGACGAGGCCGACACATGGGATACTCCTGGCACGGCTGCGATGCCCGCAAGGAGCCGGTGATAGTAGGCGACGATCTGGTCAGGGTCCTTCGACCGCGAGTCGGGAAGCGGCAGATAGAAGGTGAAAACGTGATCCGTTCGCACCCCGACGTCCACGCGTAGCAGGTTCGTGAAGCTGTGAATCGCAAGCCCCGCACCGGCCAAGAGCGCGAGCGCCAGCGCAAATTCCCCTACGACCAGCCCCCGACGCAAACGACGGTGTCCGACACCGGTTCCCGTGCGCCCACCCTCTTTCAGTGCGTCGGCGGGATCGACCTGCGAAGCAAACCACGCCGGTACGCAGCCAAACAGCAGGCCGGCCACCGTCGTGGCGGCCAGCGTGAAGACGAGGATCGGGAGGTTGAGCCGCGGCTCCACCTCGGTCGGCAGGGCAAATGGCATGGACGCAATCAACCCGCGAAGCATGAGATACCCGACGGCAACGCCGAGGAGACCCCCTGTCGTCGCGAGCAGCAGGCTCTCGGTCAACATCTGTCCGAAGATCTCGCGGGGTGTCGCTCCAAGCGAGCCGCGGATCGCCAGCTCCTTCTGGCGAGCCATGCCCTTGGCCAAGAGGAGATTCGCCACATTGACGCACGCGATCAGCAGCACGAAACCTACGGCGCCCATCAGCAGCCAGAGTGTGAGCCTCCGTTCACTGGGGAGGAAGTCGTTCTTGTACGGCTCGACGTACGCGCCCCAGCCCTTGTTGCTGCTCGGGTAGCTGTCCGCTATGTGTGCCGCGACGGTATTCATATCCGCCTGCGCCTGCCTGATGGTGACGCCGGGCTTGAGGCGGCCGAAAACCAGGAGCCGGTGAAAAGTGTGATTGAGCTGGGCCGGCTCAAAAACCAAGGGCACCGCCAGCTGCGCCTGACCGCGATCGGCGATGCCGGCAGCCAGGACCCCGACCACGGTGTAGGGCTCTCCGTCGATGCGCATCGTAGTTCCGAGCACACTGCTGTTGGCGCCGAGGCGCTGCCACATCTTGTGCGTGAGGATGACCACGTGATCCTTACCCGCCTGTCCCTCCTCGGGCAGGAAGTCGCGGCCGAGGAAGAACTCATTGCCCATCATGCGGTAGAAACCGGGCGTCACACGCAGCCCATCGACGTGCTCGGGTTGGTCCGCAGTAGCGAGGTTGAAGTCGGCGTCAGTCCAGGCGTTCAAGTCCTGGAACGAAGTGGCTTGTCCCTTCCAGTCGGTGAAGTCTCCCGCTGACACAACGTTGCGGTCGTTCTGGATCTTCGACCAGACAACCACGAGCTGGTCGGGTTCGGGATACGGCAACGGCGCCAGCAGCGTCGCATAGTCAATGCTGAAGATGGCCGTGTTGGCGCCGATACCGAGCGCCAGCGTGAGGAGTACGGTGACGGTCAATCCAACGTCCCTGGACAGCGCCCGGAGACCGAAGCGGAGGTTGTCGAGCACGCTTTGCATAGAACGTCTCGCTCTAGGGGGGACTGACCGTGCATCCTCGCTTTTTTGGCCCTCAATCTATCCTGCGGGCGCGGAGTGCTCAACCATCTGGATTTACGCGGGCCTACGGGCAAAGCAGACCCGTTGTCGTATATTGCGGCGCAAGGAGCATCACGGTGGAAGCTGCCCAACAAAGGCGTCCACGGCACGCAGGACGTCCTCTTCGTTTGACCTGAACCGAACGGACGAGACGCGATCTTCGGTACGGCTTGCTCACGCACTACGTGCCGAGCGATCTGCGCGCGCTTCCGCTGCGATCTCTCACAGCCGCACGGTTGCAGGCCTGGGTTAACGCGCTGGCCGCGAAGGGGCTCGCGCCCCGCACAGTCGCGAAGGCCCTGGCTGAGGTACACCGGTGGTTACAGGTCGCCGTCAAGCAGGGCCGCATCGCGTCCAATGTGGCGGCAGACGTGGCACCTCCGGAACGTGCGCACGTCGAGCGCAAACGGCTGACGAGCGAGCAGGCGACGGCGTTCCTCAAGGCGGCTGAGTCGGACCCTCTGAATGCGTTTTTTGTACTGGCCTTGTTAACGGGGGCGCGGCCGGCCGAGTTGCTAGCGCTCACATGGGCCGACGTCGACGGCGGGGAAATGATTATCCGCCGGAGTATCGCCAACGGGGCGCACCGCACGCGCGTGGTGGCCGACACCAAGACGGGCCGCGAGCGGCGCATGACGCTAGGCCCGCGTGAGCGCGCGGCGTTGGCGCGGCACAAACTACGGCTGGGTCACGTCCCGGCGGCCGACACGTTCATCTTCGCGGGGCCGAGCGGTCGGCCGCGCGACGCGGCGGCCATTACACACCGGCATTTTGCGAACCTGCTCACCGTGGCCGGGCTACCGCACATGCGGCTCTACGACCTGCGACACTCGTCGCTTTCGATCCTCGCCGACGAGGGCATCGATCCGAAGGTCATTCAGGAGCGTGCGGGGCACGCGAACATCAAGACGACCTATCACAACTACATTCACGCGCACCCGTCGGGGCAGGCGATGGCAACGGCCGCACTCAATCGCGCACTCGGCGTTGGCGGGTCATGACAACTGGTGCGTTTTTGGTGCGTAACTCGGTAGATTTGCACAGTGGAATAGCGGTTTAAGTAGCAGTGGAATAAAGATTTGCCCCCGTAGCTCAGGTGGATAGAGCAGCGGTTTCCTAAACCGTTGGCCGGGTGTTCGAGTCACCCCGGGGGCACTATGTGACACAAAGACTTAGGTCTAGGCGTCGAGTCGCTCACTATCGAATTACGTGCGAGCTACGTGCGAACCTCCGAAAGGCGTCGAACTGACGGGTAATCACCGCGGATGAGCCGACTCGTCGCTGAAGTCGAGCGTCTCAGGGGGCAGATTCGCGAAAACGCCCCTTCGGCAATTGCACATTCTTTCGCGACTACCGGGCCAAGCACATCCAGCCATTGGAAGCTCGGGACGACTGCTTGAACCGGTAGCGCAACCTCCTCAGACAGATCGGCGACACGCTTGCATGGATAGTCCTTGGGGGCAATGCGCACGACGTCGGCACGGCGCATTATGACGACGCAGACGCTCACGACACCTGTTGAGAAATTCACCATTGCCATCACGTCGAGCAGCAAGGTTCGTGGTGCACTCACGATGGAATGGGCCGTTTCGGTGGACCGCGCCCATCGACGTACGGTGAGGCGCGGCGACCGTCGAGCGTTACCGAAAGTGGGGCCTGACGGGAAAAACGCCTCGATGACGATTTAGAAGGTGCGGGGTCTGGTGGGCCGTCGTCTGGAAACACCCGGGAGGAATGCACGATGTATCGTCCGAGTATCCCGGCAGGCTTGCTCGCGGTCCTTCTTGTGGCGTGTCGTGAAGCGCCACAATCGGCGGCGTCCGGTCCCTCGCGCCACATCTACGCGTGGGCTGGCACCGGCAACAATACGGTCCGCGGCCTCGATATGATGACCGTGCTCAACGCCGATCCATCGAGCGCACGCTACGGCGCCGTGCTCGCCGCGATCACGGTGGACTCGAACGGTCGGATGCCGCACCACACCGAGTTCTCAATGCCGGGTACGGGCTTCCTCTTCGCGAACGACTACAGCGGCGACAAGTCCTTCCTGTTCGATCTCAGCGAGCGCACATCCCCGCGCCTGGCCGGACGACTGGCGAGTGTCCCGAACGGCCGGAAGCTCCACTCCTTCGCCCGGCTCACAAACGGCCACGTGATTGCCACGGTGCAGTTCGGCGATTCGACAATCGCCGGCGCGCCCGGCGGGTTGGCCGAGTTCGATGGCGACGGCAGACTTGTGCGGGTCGGGTGGTCGCGGGACTCCGCTTTCCCGGGCGCGAGGATCCGCACGTACGCATTAGCCGTAGTCCCGGGCGCCGACCGCATCGTGACCACCAGTTCGCCGATGGACGAGGAGATCACTGCGAACGTGGTCCAGATATGGCGGCTCTCCGACCTGTCACTCCTCAAGACGATGGAAGTCCCCGCCGTCGCCGGCGACTCGGCGCACGTGATGCCGTTCGAGGTGCGCGCGCTCCCCGACGGCAGCGTCTTCATGAATAGCTACCACTGCGGGATCTTTCGCATCACTGGGCTTGCCGGCACGCCGGAGATCGAGCGGGTGATGGTAATGTCGCAGGCCAATCCGCGAAACTTTGGCTGCTCGGTGCCGGTGATCATCGGCCACTATATGGTCATGCCCATCGCGTATGCGCACCGCTACGCGACAATCGACATCGCCGACCCGACGCACCCGAAAGAGATCGCTTCATTCCCAACCGACACAACCTTCTTCCCGCACTGGGCGTCAGTCGATCCCGGGAGTGACCGGATCGTCGTCACGGACCAGGGCGACGGCCAATCGGTGGTCAAAATCATGCATTGCGACGCGGTGACCGGCCGGCTGGCGTGGGACACGAACTTCAAAGACTCCGGGGCGACGTCGCCGGGCGTGAGCTTCAGACGCGTGAGCTGGCCGAACGGCGTTATCGGGATGGCGATGCCGCACGGCGCGGTGTTCGGGCCCTAGCCGTAGTTAGTGCTGATCACGCCCGCGTCGCGGCGAATAAGCCGACGACGATCGAGTGGGCGGACCTCGTGCATTTGGTCGAGGAGGACGGTGAGATCGCGCCCCAGGGGCGGCGGGACGTACCGGCTCGTCGTGAATGGCGAAGGGCACGTGATCAAGACGCTCGTCGAGGGAGGTCGCGTGATGCCGTGACCGATGCGGTCGGTTCCTAAACCGTTGGCCGGGTGTTCGAGTCACACCGTGACCGCCGCCATGGCCGGCCAACTGGCGACGGCCACCATCGACGTGGCGAAACGGCATCAACATTGACGGCGTGGAATCGCGGCTCGCCCCCCCTCGCAACGTCAGCTATTTCCATCGCCCAACCCCGGCATGCGACCAACCTCGTCCGCCATCGCGCGCAACGTCACGGCCTTCGCCGCTCTGCGCATTGCCGTCGGCATCCTGTTCCTCATCTTCGGCCAGTACAAGGTGTTCGGCACGGCCTTCACCCTGGGCGGTGGATTCCAGGGTTGGATTAATCGTTTCGTCAGTGATGGCGCGGCCTATCCATTCATGGTGCCGGTCCTGCGGCAGTTCGTCCTGCCGCACGGAACCGCAATCGCGTTTCTGGTCGCCTTCGGCGAGTTCGCCATCGGGCTAGCTCTGTGTTTTGGCGTCCTGACCCGCATAGCGAGTATCTGGGGGCTGATTTATATGCTGACCCTGCTCGTGTCGTCGAATTACCCAGGAGCCCACGTCGCCGCGTGGCAATACTTCGGCGCATCGCTCGACCATCTGGTCTTGGCTCTGTGCTTCGCCGCGTTCGTGGTCGGCGATCCCGACCAGGCGCTGTCGGTGAGCGCATACCTTCGGCGGCGGTCCCGATCGTTGCCCGCCACGACGAACTAGAGTGGCGCAGCCGGATCGGCGAGCAGATTTGCGCCGACGATGCCCGCCAGCGCCACTCGGGCCAGCCACCGCGCAACAGCCGTCCAAGCAAGTGACCTGACCGCGTAGCGTCTGAATCCCCTCGTGGCCGATGATCGGGGCCATGGTCAGCGCAGCGGCGGGATCGGCCCAGGTGCTCGTCGGCGCCGCTAATGCGCCGCGAGAGGAGCGACGGGTGGCACTGCCCGATCCGGCGGTGGCCGTCGTGGTGCCGCTTGATGTCGTAGATGACCAACCAATCCACTGTGAGCGCTCGCACCTCCGTGATGGACTCGAACACGTAGGCGTTTCAGCTTTTCGTCACAGAACATCCGGTTGAAGCGTTCGATGGAGGGTGTGACCGCATGTCCACGGTCTACTTGGCGACGATGCGAAGCACCTCCGGTCGGCCGTGCTCAAGGTCCTATACCCCCAGGAGGAGTTCTGACGCGATGACGATGGCGCTCAAGCGCCGGGTCGAGGCGCGCCACGACGCAGACGTCGCGACGCTTCGACTCGCGCTGTTCACGGATAGTTTTGTCCCTCAGCTCAATGGGGTGGCCCTGGTGCTCGAACGGCTCGTCGAAGCCGTGCGGGCACGAGGGGCTACAGTTCGGGTCTACACGACGAGCGACCCCGCCGGCGCGGACGCGGACGACGTCCGCCGGTGGCCGAGCCTGGCGTTCTGGGCGTATCCCGAGCACCGCCTGGCGTTGCCGACACAACCACGGGTCCGAAGCGAGCTCCGCGCGTGGAAGCCCACACTGGTACACGCCGCCAGTCCTTTCGGCATGGGTCTGGCCGCCCGAGCCGCCGCACGCGCCCTCCACGTTCCGTTCGTGACGTCGTACCACACGAACTGGAGCGCGTACGCTCGGTTCTATCGAATGGGGGCCCTCCAAGGGATCGCCTGGCAATACCTACGGTGGTTTCATAACGGGGGAGTCCGCACCTACTGCCCGACCCGCGCCACCGAGCGGGAACTCGCTGCACGCGGGTTTCGGCACATGGCCCTCTGCAGCCACGGCGTCGATACAGCCCAGTTCAGTCCGTCGTTTCGGTCGCCCGCGCTGCGCCGGCGCCTAGGGGTGAGCGACGACACGGTGCTGGCAATCTACGTCGGCCGTCTGGGCGCTGAAAAAGGCCTCGCCGTGGCGTTGGACGGCATGCGCGACGTCATTCGCGGGGCACCGGGCCGCGTCCGGTTCGCGATCGCCGGTGACGGGCCCTACGAGGCAGAGTCCCGTCGCCTCGCCCCTGATGGTACGCTCTTCATGGGCCGGCTGACCGGGCGTGCGCTTAGCGAGTTCTACGCGTCGGCCGACGTGTTCGTGTTCCCGTCAACTACCGATACGTTTGGCAACGTCCTGCTTGAAGCCATGGCATCCGGTCTTCCCGTCGTCGGCGCCGATGTTGGTCCCACGCGTGAGCTGCTCGCCGAACACACGGGCGTGACTTTTCCCCCCGACGATGCCTCCGCCTTCGCGGCACGCGTCCTCGAGCTCGCAGCAAACCGCGAGCGCCGAGCCGTCCTCGCACGGAACGGCATCGCGTTTGCCCGACGTTGCACATGGGACCGGGTGTGGGATGGATTGGTCGACGACTACTGTGCCGTGATGGCCGACGCCGCCCGCCGATGACGCACCATGTCACAAATCGGGGCCGTTACACGGTCAAGAGATCGTTAGCTGGTTCGCACTCCTCCCAGGGCGCGCCATGTCGCGGAGGTATTGGATGGCGCGGTTCCAAGTCGGTGCAGAAGACAAAGCTCATTCCGTGCATTACTTCCAATCGTCGTCTCAGACCTATCACGGCCAGCTCGAGAGGGGCCGTTTCAAGGTCCTCCGTGTGCGAGAGCGACAAGCGGTGCTCGATCTCGCGAGGTTCTGTCAGTGCTCGGGAAGGATGATCGATATTGGATGCGGCACGGGGGTCTATGCGCTCGCGGCGAAGGCCGTCGGGCTTTCGGTGACGGTGCTCGATGTATCCCCGTGGGCCATCGACCAGCTGAGGGGTAAGGTTGACGTGGCCCTGATCGGTGACGTCGAGTCTCTCGAAATAGCCGGCGAATATGAGATCGTGGTCTGTGCAGGGGTACTCGACTACGTCTCCGACCCCGCGGTTGCTTTCAAGAACCTCTGCCGCCTTGTCGGCCCGGCCGGGAGATTGGTCATTCTCGTGCCACGGGTGGGGATCGGGGGCTCACTGCATGCACTGATCGCCAAATTGAGCTTCGGATTGCGTGTGAATCTGTTCGACCACGCCTGGCTCGCCCGGGAAGCGAGGCGCTGGGGGCTGGAACTGGTCCAAGTCCGGCGACCTCTACCCCACAACTTGGTCGCCCTCTTTGCGCCAAAGAACCGGCCCGCTCGAGAAGCGACCGTTGGCTGAACGGCCCGCGACTCCCAAATCCCGCGGGATCCGACGATTGATGCTGCTCTCCGCGATCGTCGCGGCCGGCACGGGCATCGTCCTGGCGACCCACCCGGCGCAGGTGCGGGCGACGCTGTCGCAGTTCATGCGCCTTCCCATGTCAGCGCTCGTGGGAGCCTTCGCGATGGTCCTCGGTCAGCTCACGCTCCAGAGCCTACGGCAGTGGGCCGTCGTTCCCCGTGACCTGGCGCTAGGGCCCGTCCGAGTGGCTCATGCCTTCATGCTGGGGGAGTGGCTGAACATCGTGGCGCCCGTCCGCGCCGGCGATGCGCTCAAAGTCGCGCTGATCCGACGCGAGTCGGGCAAGACGCTCGGCGGCGTCCCATCCGCCATTGGTGCGGTCTTGGCCGACAAGGTGGTGGATGGCATGTCCCTCGTAATGCTCTGCGCGGCCGCCGGGTCGATCAGTCTCCTCTGGGCGCGAGCCCAGGCGCGCATCTTCACGGCCTCGGTGGCAGCCGCCGCCGTGCTTGCCGTGGTTGCAGCCATGCGACTGCGCAGCGGCTCGCTAGAGAAGCACTGGACTTGGATGCGAGATCTCGGGGGCGGGTTCTCGGGCCTCCGGGATGGCCCGCGGGTGCTGGCCGGCTTGGCGTTCGGCTTGGCGTCCTGGGTGGCCGAAGGTGGGGCACTCTGGCTGCTATGCGCGGGATTGGGTGTCGCGCCGACCCCTTCGGGGATCGTTCTTGCCCTCGTCGTTCTAAACGTCGGCATCAGTGTGCCGATTTCGTTCGCGAATCTGGGAGTGTACGAGGCGGCGCTGGCGTCCGGGCTCGGTTACGCGGGCGTGCCGCTGCCAACGGCTCTCGCGGTCGCCGCTTCCCACCATGGCGTGGAGTTGCTGGCGCAAAACGTCGCCGTTGCGGGCCTCTCGCTCTCGACCCGCGCTCCCTGCTGGATCAACAGCTAAGGAGATCGTCATGCACGTTAGACACCCCCTCAGGGCACTCGTGAACCTCGCCGTCAGGAAGGCGCCGGTCGAAGCGCAGCTCATCGTGACCCGCCGATGCAATCTGAGCTGCGGGTACTGCACGGAGTACGACAACGTCTCGAGCATGGTCCCGCTGGAAACGCTGAAGCGGCGGATCGACGCGCTGCACAAGCTCAACGTGGTCAACATCTCGCTCCTGGGCGGGGAGCCGCTCATGCATCCGGAGCTGCCCGCGATCGTGGCCTATGGCGACCGCCGCGCTCAGGTGTCGGTCACGACCAACGGATTCCTCATTACCGAAGAGCTGATTGGCCGCCTCAATCGTTCGGGCCTCGCCAACATGGAAGTCAGCATCGACTCGATGAAGCCCGATCGCACCGCCTACATCCAGAAGTGCCTCAAGACCATTCGGCCCAAGCTCGCCCTGCTGCGGCAACATGCGACCTTCGACGTGCACGTGAACTTGGTGCTCTGCGACCAGACCAAGGACGATTTCACCAACACCATTCACGAGCTCGAAGCCTTGGGATTCCGGGTGTCAGTCGACTTGCTCCATGACTCGAAAGGCGCGGTCGCGATCGGCGGAGATGAATACGTGAGCCTGTGGAAGCGGTATTATGCCGACGCCGCACCGTTCTCCTACATCGAAGAGCGGTACGGCGAGCAGCTCCTCCGGGGCGAGCGCCCGGAGTGGCATTGTCGCGCAGGATCCCGCTTTCTCTACGTAGACGAGTTTGGCAACGTGCAGTTCTGCTCGGCGCAGCGCGGGCGGTTGGGGACGTCGGTGCTCGAATACACCCGCGAGGACCTGCGGACCCACTCCCAGTCGCACAAGGGATGTGAATCGGGATGCGCGCTGCTCTGCCACTATCGCGCCTCGGCGATCGACAACCAGCCGCTCTCGGCCGCGGCGACACTGGTCAAGCTGGTGGTGCGGGGAGGGCGCCCGGGGAAGACCCCGGCGCCGAGCGCAGCGAGCATCGAGTCCGTTCCGGGCGAATCCTCGATGGCTGCGAGCAGGTGATACTCAACCAAACCGGTGGCCGCAACTCAAGCCGCTGCCCACTCTCTCCTCTGCGACGCGCGCAACAGTCATGAGCTTCATCAGTGGCATTGGGGCGGGGTAGGGGCACCGCATTTGGAGTTCACTCTGCGGTGCGTCCGACCCGTCGCGCGCGCGTGCACGTGACCGGTCGCGGCGCTGACGGGTAACCGTCATCCACGGGCAGACGCAACCAGAAGCCGCAAGCCGGTGGGGTTTGTGACGCGGAGCCGTCCGCGGCCAACTGATTCGACAAGCCCGGCCTCCCGTAGAGCCCTCAGCGCCCGAACCGTGACCTCGCGTACCGTCCCGAGCTCCTCTGCGAGCGCCGTTTGAGTCATACCGAGCGTGATCACGTCGCTAACGGTCTGCTCCGCCTGTGCAAGCACCAAGCCGGCCAACCGCGTGGTCGCGCTATCCAGTGCCAATCGGTCAACCCGCTCCACCAAGGTCCGGACGCGTTCAGCCAGCTTGCCGAGCAGCAGCCACGCCACCGCCGGCTCAGCGACAATCGCCGCCTCAAGTGTCTCTCGCGTCAACAGGAGACAGCGTGTCGGTGCGACCGCGAGGACGGTTGCCGGGGCAGGACCTCCGGCAAACAACGGCACCTCGCCAAGCGTCCCGCCCGGCCCCTCGGAGTGCAGCACGTGCTGCCGCCCGCGGCCTTCTCGGACGACCCGCACGCGACCTTCGAGTACAATGGCCATCGAGTTCACTCGGTCGCCGGCGCTCCATAGTGCTGCACCGGCTGCGTAGCGGCGCACGACAGCCTTGGTTGCGAGCACTCGCCTGGCGGCGAGCGATAGGCTTCCGATCAACGGCGCCCGGCTCAACGTCTCCAGATTGACCATGATTCGGGAAGTGAGACTTTCGTTCCAGCGGGGATCCGCGTTTCGTCCTACTCTACCGTCGAACCTGATAACGGAGGAGGTAGAGCAATGTGCGGTCCCAGCAAGATAGGTCTTAGTGCGGCGTTCGGAGCGTTCATCGCCGCGGTGATGCTCCCAGCGCCGGCACTAGCACAGCAATCGGCCGACACAGCATATCGCGCAATGCAGTCGCGCGGGCAACAGACCATGGGCGTCGATCAAACGACGTCCAGTCACGGCTTCCAGTCGCTGCCGGACGGGGGCCGAATTGTCCTCGTGCGCAACGTCGACGACTCCGCAGGCGCGGCGCGCATCCGGGCGCATCTCCGCGACATGCAGCGCGCGTTCGGCGCCGGCGACTTCTCCATGCCGATGTTCATTCACATGAAGACCGTGCCGGGGGTTTCGGTCATGGCTGCGCGGCACAGCCTGATCACGTACACGGAGTCGGACCTCCCTAATGGAGGCGCGCTGCGCATCGCGACCACCGACTCGGCCGCCATCGCCGCCGTTCATCAGTTCCTGGCGTTTCAGCGGACCGAGCACCACGCCGGCACCGCCCCCTAGCGCGCCCCTTCTCCGGGAGGGCGCGCCCAGATCGGCGCGCGCGTGCGGAAAACGTGCGAGTGTGCGACGTTCCCAATCAATCTCACCGCAGCTCACCGCACCTCCCCATATGATATAGCGGCGCTAACCGAGTGGTGTGTTGTGTGTTACGCTGCGGTGTAATATTCTGGCGTGCGCTGAGGTTCTCCCGAGCTTCGGCTTCCTAAACCGTTGGCCGGGTGTTCGAGTCACCCCGGGGGCACTCGATAAAGGCGTGTAAGACAGAGGGGACACCCGTGAATGACAGTGTCCCCTCGTGTCAGCTTCGCCTCAAGACTTCCGAGACCCTATTTGCCGGTCGTATTCCCCGCGGCTGGCGCTGAGATGACGGGGAGGACGATCGATGACGGGTATTGGGGTCCGTGGTGGATCACGTTGTGCGCGACGAGTGGGTCCTTCTCGTCGTAGTTGTTGCCCCCGGTGTTCAGGTTTCGCTCGAAGTGCGGAAAGTTGCTGCTCGCCACCTCAATGCGAATCCGGTGGCCAGCTGCAAAGGCGTTGCCCGTGGTCAAGGGGCTGAACTCCACCTTGTAGACCTGGCCGGGCGTCATGAACGACGGGTGGTCCCACCCGTCGCGCCACCGCACGCGTTGGATGGTTTCATCCAGGTTGTATGCCTTCCCGTCGGGAGAGACGTCGAGCAGCTTGATCGTCAGGTCCGTGTCCTTGCGGTCCGAGGACAAGTACAGGGTCACCTTGACTGGCCCCGTGATCTCCACCGCGTGTGTCAGCGGCGGCGTGGTATACACCAGCACATCGGCGCGCATCTCGATCCCGGACTGATCGTACGCCCCGGCCGGCTCAACGGTGTCGAGCACGGACCGCGAGTAGCAGCACCAGGTGCCGCCGCCGAGAGTGGGGACCGGCGCCAGCGGATCGTAGGTGAACCGATCCGCCGCGGCCTTGGCCGGCTTCGCCGTCCCCAGGCGGCCATCGCCCATCCGCGTGTTCGCTCCGCCGTCGCTGTCGAGGTAATAGGCGACGTCGTGGGCTTCCTTCACCGGCCAACTGTCGTAGGTCCGCCACTGGTTCGCGCCCATCATGTACGCGCGCACCCGCGGCTGGGTGAGAACCGAGTTGTTGACGCCCTTCACGAAATGATCGAACCAATCCTGCACGAGGCCCACGTAATCGAATCGCCCATCCCCAACGTCCCGCTCGCCCACGACCGTGTGTTCCGTCGCTTCCAGCTGCGAACAGTGCAACGTCGGCGCAATGATCATGCGCGTGTCGTTCCGCGCACTCTCTGTTGCCGCCTCCTTCACCTGGTGCTCGAACATCGTGACGTTGGGACCAATCGAGATGTCGTACCAGGAATTGATGTAGAGGGCGGGGGCGCTGTTGTGGTCCTCGTCGCTCCCGAATTCAGTGTCCTTCCACCGAGGATCGTTCGGCAGTCGATTCACGAAGTTGTCGAAATCACTCGGCGGCGCACCGAGCACGTTCATGATCTGGTTGATCGGGAGCGTGCTGAGTGCGGAGTCGACCTTGACCGGGTTGACGGGATGCTCGGGAAAGAGATCCCACTGTTGGTGGATCCGGATCATGTCGGCGCGGGTGTACGTCGAGGGGAAGACGGGCCGAGCCGGATTGCCGGCGTCGACGTCGTCGTACCAACCGACCCACCCGGCGAGATGCACCGCGCCGCCGCGGTAGAAGTTTCCCATTTCGTTGTAGGGCCCGACTTTGCCGATCCCGGCGCCCGACCCCATCGGCACCACCGCCGCCAGGCCCGGGACATGGGCCGCGTTGAGCCGGTGCTGCTCCTCCGCGCTCGACGAGCAACCAATCGCCCCGACCTTGCCGTTGGACCACGGCTGCTTCGTGATCCAGTTGATGGTGTCGAAACCGTCCTCCGCCGTCCGCACCAGGAACGTGTAGGTCCCCTCGGAGAAGAACCGGCCACGCTCATACTCCCAGACGACGGCGTAGCCGTGCTTGAGGAAGCTGGCGACAAATGGCCCGAACAGGTCGTCCATGTGGTGCGCGTCGATGAGATAGGGGATCCGGATCAACACGGTCGGCAGGTTCTGCCGCTGTTCTCCCTTTGGGAATAGGATGAGGTGGTACAGCCGGACGCTATCGCGCATGGGGACCATCACCATGTCTTCGATGTCTGCATGGCTGTCGATGTACGCCTGCGCTTCAGCGGCCGCTGACACTTGGCCTGCCACGCGAGCGGGCAACGCAATCGATGCAGCGAGCACGCATCCGACTGTGCCGACCCGGACAAATTGTGCGAGTCGCGATTTGTAGTGGTGTTGAAACACGCGCATCCTCAGAGGGTGTTGTCGGAGCCGAACTTGCGACCGACAGAGCACCCGTGTCAAGAATCGACACTACTGTACTGTTTTCTGGGACTGCGATGCGGACACGCATGGAGAGGTCCCGACGCGTTGGCATCCGGGTGGGCAGCGCATCACTCCCGGCCTGTGGAGCCGAGTCTATCAGCGCGGGCAGCTCTACTCGATCCGTCGGGGGGAAGCCCGTAGAGAACGCCTTCATCGAGCCCTTTAACGGGCGGGTTCGCGATGCGTGCCTCTCGGTGAGTTGGTTCCTCACCCTAGCGGATGCGCGACACCCGATCGAACATTGGCGGCGGGACTACAATAGCGCGCGTACAACTTGCACGGCAACGCCCACATCCGATTCGGGAGTCCTTGCAATGACCAGCCACCGCCGATTGTCCGCAGCACACCAGCAGACACTATTGCAGATCTTTCAGCATAACCCGACGACGATCGAGTGGACGGACCTCGTGCACTTGGTCGAGGAGGTCGGTGAGATCGCGCCCAAGGGCGACGGCACGTACCGGCTCGTCGTGAATGGCGAGGGGCACGTCCTGAAGCGGCCGCACCATGACCGGATCACGGACGCCGATGATCTGGCTGCGATCAAGACGCTCTTCGAGCGAGGTCGTGTGATGCCGTGACCGACGCGGCGTCGGGCACGGGAGTGGTGGTCAAACACATAAGCCCACCCCTCGCGGGTGGTACTGGCGGAGGTTCGGACCATGATACGTCTTGGTGACCACGTAGTTGTGCGCGGCGAGGATGAAGAGGCGATCGTGACGGCTGTGCATCCCGACTCGCAAGTCGAGATCGAATACCTGCACGCGTCCGCGGCCGGCCGGCGCCGGAAGCGGTACGCCGCGGAGGCGCTCGATCCGGTGAAGGCTGAGGGCGATCGTCGCCCGGAATAGCGGGTGGAGAGTCAGACCGGAAACATTCATCGCCGAGCGCATGCCTTCAGGCCGCAGGGAACAACACCGGACCGGACGCATTGGCTGGCTCCGCGCGGCCGTGCTGGGTGCGAACGACGGGATCCTGTCGACTTCGAGCCTGGTGCTCGGGGTCGCCGCTGCGCATGCGTCGTCAAGCAACGTCCTGGTCGCAGGGGTTGCGGGCATGGTCGCTGGTGCCATGTCGATGGCGGCCGGTGAGTACGTCTCGGTCCACTCGCAAGCGGACACCGAACAGGCCGAACTCACACTCGAGCGGGCGGAACTCAAAGCAGACGATAGGGGCGAGCACACAGAGCTCGCGGCGATCTACGTCGCGCGCGGACTCAGTCCGTCGCTTGCGAATCAGGTCGCCGATCAGCTGATGGCCCACGACGCGCTAGGCGCGCACGCCCGCGACGAACTCGGCTTCTCCGAGACCGTACGTGCGCGGCCCATTCAGGCGGCGCTGGCATCGGCGGGAAGTTTTGCCGTTGGGGCGGCCGTGCCGCTGTTGGTGACCAGCGTGGCCCCGGCAGGGCATTTGATCGCTCTGGTCGCCGGAACCTCGCTGGTATGTCTCGCGATCCTGGGCGCATTGGCCGCGCAGGCGGGCGGCGCCCCCGTGACGATGGGCGCGCTCCGCGTCACGTTTTGGGGTGCGCTGGCCATGGGGGTGACCGCCGGCGTCGGGCGGATCTTTGGAGCACTGCCGTGAGCGAAGGGTTTATCCGCCATGATGCAACAACCTGGCGGCTAGACCCACGGCAGCGGCACCCAGCACGAGCCACGCCGAGTTGACCCGGAACACGAGCAGCAAGATGAGACTCACCCCGAGGATGGCGGCGGTGACGCCATCGACCAACGCCGCGTGTCCGAGCTGCACGCCGACGACGGCCATCAGCGCCAGGGACGCCACGGTGACGCCGCTCAGGGCCGCACCGGCGACCGGCGAGCGTCTGATGAGCGGAATGAGCGGACCGCTGAGGCCGACATAGACGAACGATGGCAAGAAAATGGCGACGGTCGCGACGATCGCGCCCGGCAGCCCGCCGAGTACGTAGCCGATGAACGTGGCGGTCGTGAACACCGGCCCGGGCGTCACCTGGCCGACCGCGACCGCGTCGAGCAGTTGCCGCTCCGTCAGCCAGTGAAGGCGCTGCACCAGGTCACCCTGCAGGAACGCAAGCAGGACGTACCCGCTGCCGAACAGCACGGCTCCCACCTTGAAAAAGACCACGAACAGCGGCCACAATCCGAACGCCGTTCCTCCGCCGCTCGATGCGAGACTGAGGCCGGAGGCCCAGACCGCGGCTCGCGCCTCTCTCCGTCGAAACAGAACTGGGAGCATCGCCAGCGCCGCGCCGATGCCGAGTACGGGAAGTACCGCGACTCCGAGGGCCGCCGACGCGAGCGTGCACAGTGCCACGACGAGGAGCCACCACGTCTTCAGCGCGGTGCGTGCGAGGCCGGCGATGGCTTGCACGACGAGCGCAATCACGACCGGCTCGATGCCATAGAGCACGCCGGTCGCCGCCGGCAGCGTGCCGAACCGCCGATAGGCCCACGCGAGAGCCATCACAATCAGGAACGCCGGCAGGATGAAGCAGACGCCGGAGAGGACGAGTCCCCGCCACCCGGCACGGCGAAACCCGATGAAGATCGCGAGCTCGGTCGAGCTGGGGCCGGGAATCAAGCTAGCCGCGCCGAGCAGGTCGAGAAACTCCTCGCGCGTCAGCCACTGTCGTCGCCGGACGACCTGATCTTCCATCATGGCGATGTGACCGGCCGGCCCGCCGAACGCGACGGTCCCGAGCGTGAGGAAGAAGCGCGCGAGCTCGCCGAGCGGGACCGGCGCAGAGCGGGGAGGCCGAGTCACACCCGTGGATGCCCGTGGGCATCGGCGGTGAAATACTGCGAAGGCGTTGTGCCCAGCGCCTTGCGGAACATCGACGCGAACGCGCTGGGCGTACTGTAGCCTGATTCGAGCGCGGCGTGCGTGACCTTCGCGCCGTCCGCCAGGAGCCGCAGCGCCTCCAGGAGACGGAGCTGCTGTCTCCATTTGCCGAACGTCATCCCCACATCGTGCTGGAAGAGGCGCTCGAGCGTCCGCTTGCTCGCTCCAGCGTCCTGACAGATCCGGGTGAGCGGCTGCCGGTCACTCGGGTCATCGAGCAGCATGGTCGCCACACGAAGGGCGCGCGGATCAGACGGAGTGGGCAACTGCAACGGCACGAGGGCGATTCCCACCAATTGGTCGAGGATCACGTGGATCAGGTGACGTTGGCGTGTGTCCGTCCGCCGCAGCGCGCCGATGGCGCAAGCGTGCAAGATGAGCTCCTTCAGCAGGGGCGAGACGTTGGCGACGCAACAGGATCGCGGGAGGCCGCGCGCCAGCCGGCGGGTCATGTACAACGTGCGCATGGCGACCGAGCCCGACATGGTGATGCTGTGAGGCACCCCCGCAGGGATCCACACCGCCCGATGGGCCGGCACGACCCACATGCCGTCGCCGGTCCGCACCGTCATCACGCCGCGCGAGGCGTAGACCAACTGGTCTCGATCGTGAAAGTGCGGCGGCAGGACTCGGCCGGCGGAGTATTCCTGCGACAGGGTGGAGATCTGGGCGCGACGGTCGCCCGCGGGGTCGGACTCGGCGGAATGACGCTTTTTCGACATTTGTTGCCATAATATCGGAAGTGCGCGCGCGAGGCAATTCCTATACTGGTCTCATGCAAACCATGTTCGCGGTTGCGGTCGCCATCTACTCTGCGCTCTGGTCACCGCGGCCTGAGCCGAGAGCGGCGGCAGATCGGAGTCTCTGTTCCACCAGCGCGGAGAGCAGACAGCTCGACTTCTGGCTTGGCAAATGGGTGGTGACCGCGCCGGGAGGGACCGGGAGCAGCGCGAGCACCGTGTCGCTGTCCCTCGACGGATGCCTGGTGGTCGAACAGTGGAATGATGGGAGAGGCCACCGAGGGGAGAACGTGTTCGGATACAGCTCGGACGACCGCACATGGCGGGGGTTCTTTGCCGACAACCACGGTCGCGTGCACGTTTTCGTGGCCGGGACGATCGTCGCGGACACCGCCGAGTTTCAGGGACCGAACAAGGGGGCCGCCGGACCGTCTGTTCTCGATCGCGTCAGGGTGATCCGCTCCTCTCCGAACACCGTGGAGCAGCGCTGGGAGAAATCGACCGACCACGGCGCCACGTGGACGACCGTGTTCCGCGGCGAATACACGCGCAAGGAATCGTGACGGCCCACGCTGAGCGCTTGGACTAAACCCCGAACTGTCGCAGATGGTGGTCCGTATGCTTGTACATCAGCGTCGCCCACTCCTGCGGGGTCATCCGGCCAAAGAAGGTATGTGGATGCGTGGTGCATCCCGCTGGCCCGGCCGAGCTAAACCGGCCTATCAGGCCAATCAACCGCGGTCGTTCCGTCTCCAGATCCCGGTCACCCTGCACCAGTAGGTCCTTCGCGGTCGGCGTGTTCCGCCGCAACGGGTCCTCGTTCCCGATCGCCATCCGTTTCACCATAGGCCCGAGGACCCGCCCTACGAACATTCGCGGCGGATTCCTGTCGCCGACTGCCATCTCGATCGCCTGGGAGCAGTGCGCCAGCATCTGCGCCGGGTACATCGTGCCCCACACGCGCGCGGTATCCGGCTTCAACTGTGCTATCCGCTTCTTCACGTCTTCCGCCGTTGTGGCGTCAAAGAGATTCCTCATCACGAAAGATCTCCTCAGTTGACCCGTCTCGACCACGTGTTACGAGCACCCTGCAGTGAAGCTACAGGCCCCCGGCCGCCTGGCAATCTGGTAGCACAGTTGGGTGAGACAGCGCCCGACATTGTGCTGTACTGTAGGTCAGCCTCTAGCGATCAGTGCAGTGCCGCCCGCACAACGCGCTCCACTTGGGACACCCGATCCTGATCGACGTCGTCGTTGACGAAGATCACGATGCCCAGCTGTTCTCGGGGATACAACGTGCAGAGCGTGTTGAACCCGATCGCGGTATGGCCGGAGTGATAGAAATAGCGCTCGCCGTTATACAGATCCGACATCCAGTTGAGCCCCACCGCGAATCCGGTTGAGTCGCGCCACGTCAGCTGATGAGTGAGCCGGATGGCCTGGTCCTGCTCCGCCAGATTCTCCCCGACGAAGGTCATCATGTCATTCATGGTCGAGTTCATGCTGGGGCCGCCAATATAGAAGATCAGCGTCGTGGCGAATCGCTGCGAGTGGTCACTGGCGTCGAACCACTGAATCGCTCGCCCACTGTCTCCGTATCCCTGCGCGAAGCGATGCATCTCGTCGACCGGTATTTGCGCCCGGGTGTCGAATAGATGGAGATGGGTTTGCAGATAGTGCGTCGCGAGCTGGTCGAAGGGTTGATGGTAGATCCGCTCCAACAGGACAACGAGCACCATCATCGCGTTGCCATTGTACCGATACCTGGTGCCGGGGACCGTGTCGATCCGGAAATGGTGCATGTCCTGCAACAGGCTGTCCTGGGTGTACAGGCGAAGCAATCGCACCTGCGTCGTCAGCGGCAGTTTCGAGAGGCTGTCGCTCACCGCGTCCGGGACCTCCCGTGGGACGCGAGGCATTCCTGAGGTGTGGTTCGCCAGGTCCACGAGCCGGACAGGGTGGCCCTGGTATTCGAGGTTGGGGTAGCGGCCTGGGAGGTAGAGCCGGATGTCGTCCGTCAGTTTCGCCTTCTTCTCGATGACGGCTTCCGCGAGCATGGTCCCGACGAAGACTTTGGCGACCGAACCGAGGTTGTAGTACTGATCGGAGCGAGGAAGCTGGCCGTTGCCCTTGATCGATTCGCCATAGTGGTACACCGTGGCGCGTCCTCCGCGATACACGCCGACCGACAGCCCGACGGATCCGGGATACGCCATGTAGACGGTCGCAGCCGCCTGCACGGCGGAATCCACCGAAGTCGCTAACGGGTTATCGGTCGCGGCAGGCTTGCCGCCCTGGCCGGCGGCCAGCCGCGACATGCAGACCGCGGCGAGAACAGCGGTCGATCGAGAAACCCGGCACACATGCATCGTCGCCTACTCCGCTGCGGGACGAGATCATGCGGCTCACGCATAGCTCCACGTGGCCACACCACCTACGCTGGCCGATCGGATATGGTTTCGGCTTGCCGCCGGTCAGAGACCACGCCGCGCGATCGTCGCCCCGCTGGTGGCTGTCCGGGGGTTTGCGTTGAGGGCTTCGATCATCGTCGTCAGCATCGTGACTCGCTTCCCGCGCACCATATACGTGCATGGGGCAGTGAGGGTTCCTGCCAGCGAGATGTCGCCCGCGTAGACAGACGCATTGAATTGCATGGGCCCAGCGTGCGCGAAGTCGCAGTTCGGCCAATTGTTGTGGAGGAACAGCAGGGTGGCACCGAGAGTCCTATCAGGATCCCCGAACTGGCGGATCGAGATTGTTCCGTCCGCGGCAACGGTTCCGGTGATCGTGCCACTGCCGCTCGGATGGTCATCGTACGAGTACGTGCCGTGGGTGTCGCCGTTTGCGTCGTTGATGGCGAGTGCCATCTCTCCAAACAACGAAAGAGACGGGTTCTGGTTCGAGCTGGAATCACCGTTGTCGAATTGGAACGAGACCGCTGAGTCGTAGTTCACGGTGGTGGACTTCGCGAGCGGATCGAGGGCGCGGCCGAGGCAGGCAAGGGTCCCCATCACCATGGCCGCTGCCGCGATGGCCGCCGCACGTCTCGCAACGCCCACGTCGACCTCCAGGACCACTGATCCACCAATAGCGAGCCATCCCGTCCGTCGTGCGCCGGTCCGGGCGGCCACGGGGTAAGTTTGGTACCCGCTGCCAGGTGGCAAGTGCCGGCATTGACGAAGGCGTGTACGACAGCGGGGGCACCGCTGAACGCCGGTGCCCCCTCCGTCTACTTCGCCTCAGGACGTCCTGCAGCTTACTGGCCGTTGGTACTCGCCGGGGCCGCGGCCGACACCACGGGGAGCACGATCGACGACGGGTACTGCGCCCCGTGGTGGATCACGTTGTGCGCGATGAGTGGGTCCTTCTCGTCGTAGTTGTTTCCACCCGTGTTCAGGTTTCGGTCGAAATGCGGGAAGTTGCTGCTCGACACCTCGACGCGAATCCGGTGGCCGGCCGCAAAGGCGTTGCCCGTGGTCAAGGGGCTCAACTCCACTTTGTAGACCTGGCCGGGCGTCATGAACACTGGGTGGTCCCACCCGTCGCGCCACCGCACGCGCTCGATGGTGTCATCCAGGTTGTATGCCTTCCCGTCGGGCCCGACGTCGATCAGCTTGATCGTCAGGTCGGTGTCCTTCCGGTCCGACGACAGGTACAGGGTCACCTTGACTGGCCCCATGACCTCCACCGGGTGCGTCAGCGGTGGCGTGGTGTACACCAGCACATCGGCGCGCATCTCGAGCCCCGACTGATCGACCGCCCCGGCCGGCTCGCTCTCGGTCAGAACGGAATGCGAGAAGCAGCACCACGTCCCGCCAGCGAGAGTGGGGACCGGGGTCATGGGGTCGTAGGTGAAGTGATCCGCCGCCGGCTTGGCCGGCTTCGTCGTCGTCAGGCGGCCATCGCCCATTCGCGTATTCGCTCCGCCGTCGCTGTCGAGGTAATACGCGACGTCATGCGCTTCCTTCACCGGCCAACTGTCGTAGGTCCGCCACTGGTTCGCGCCCATCATGTAGGCGCGGACCCGCGGCTGGGTGAGGACCGTGTTGTTGACGCCCTTCACGAAATGATCGAACCAATCCTGCACGAGGCCCACGTAGTCGAACCGGCCATCACCGAGGTCGCGCTCCCCGACGATCGTGTGTTCCGTCGCCCGCAGTTGTGAACAGTGCAGGGTCGGGGCAATGATCATCCGCGTGTCATTACGCGCACTTTCCGTCGCACCCTCCTTCACCTGGTGCGCGAACATTGCGGTGTTCGGACCCACCGAGATGTCGTACCACGAGTTGATGTAGAGCGCGGGGGCGCTGTTGTGGTCCTCGTCGCTCCCGAATTCGGTGTCCTTCCACTTAGGATCGTTCGGCAGCCGGTTGACGAAGTTGTCGAAATCACTCGGCGGCGCACCGAGGACGTTCATGATCTGATTGATCGGCAGTGTGCCGTATGCCGAGTCGACCTTGACCGGGTTGACGGGATGCTCGGGAAAGATATCCCACTGTTGGTGGATGCGAATCATGTCCGCGCGCGTATACGTCGCGGGGAAGACGGGCCGAGCCGGGCCACCAGAGGCGATGTTGTCGTACCAGTGGACCCACCCGGTCAGATGCACCGCGCCGCCGCGGTAGAAGTTTCCCATTTCGTTGTACGGTCCGACCTTGCCGATCCCAGCGCCTGACGCCATTGGCACGACGGCCGCGAGTCCGGGGATATTCGCCGCGTTGAGGCGGTGCTGCTCCTCCGCACTCGATGAGCAGCCGATCGCCCCGACTTTCCCATTGGACCACGGCTGCGACGTGATCCATTTGATCGTATCGAAACCATCCTCCGCCGTCCGCACGAGGAAGGTGTAGGTCCCCTCGGAGTAAAAGCGGCCGCGCTCATACTCCCAGACGACGGCGTAACCGTGCTTGAGGAAGCTGGCCACAAATGGCCCGAACAGGTCCCCCATATGGTGCGCGTCGATCAGATAGGGGATCCGGATCATCACGGTCGGCATGTTCTGCCGCGGCTCCCCTTTTGGAAAGAGGATGAGGTGGTACAGCCGGACGCTATCGCGCATGGGGACCATCACCATGTCTTCGATCTCTGCGTGGCTGTCGATGTACGCCTGGGCCTCTTGGGCCGCTAACGACTGAGCTGGCGCGCGAGCAGGCAAGGCAATCGATCCGGCGAGCACACATCCGACCGTGCCGATCCGGAGCATCCGGGCGAGTCGCGATTCGCAGTGGGACTGAAGCACGCGCATCCTCTGGGAGAAGTGGTCGAGGGCGAAGTTGCGACTGACTACGCGTTGCGTCAAGATTCGACACCACCGTCCCAAAAAGCGGGACTGCCTGGACTGGCCCTCTCGCAGCAATTCGCCCCGTACCAAGCTCATTCGTGGGCCGCGAAGTGCCACCACTATGCTCCGATCCAGGCGAAGGCGCGCACGGCTGTGCGCTCTTCGGACCAGCGGTTGACGCCACCGGCGCTATATGGTCTCGTTACGCCGAGGACGGGCTCGCCGCGCTAGCTTCTCAAGTTCGGCACTCGGGCGAAGGCCAACGCGAGCGAAGAGGGAGCACGGGATGAGTTCGTGGACAGCGCGGGCTCGCGGCAGCGTGATGACCATGGGAATCGTTTGGGGCTGGTGTGCGCTCGCGCTGCTTCCAGTTCGTGCTGAGGCGCAGAGACCCGCGTCCCATGCACTCAAGACCCAGAACGTGTTCCTGATCGTCTCCGATGGCCTTCGCTGGCAGGAGGTCTTCACCGGGGCTGATTCGCTTCTCATGAACGAGGAGCACGGCGGCATTTGGGAGAACGCCGACACACTCCGCCGCGCGTTCTGGAGGGCGACGCCAGCCGAGCGGCGCGCAGCGCTCTTTCCGTTCCTGTGGGGGACAGTGGCCAGGAGCGGGCAACTCATCGGAAACCAGAACGCCGGCAGCGTCGCCCATGTCGCCAACGGTCTGGCGTTCTCATACCCCGGTTACAACGAGATGCTGACCGGGTCACCTGACCCCCGCATCAATGCCAACGACTTCGGTCCCAACCCGAACGTGACCGTATTCGAGTGGTTGAACGCAAAGCCCGACCTGCATGGCCAGGTGGCCGTCTACGGCACATGGAGCACGTTCAAGGACATCTTCAACGAGGGGCGGAGCAATCTGCCGATGTGGGTCGGCTGGGACCCGCCGTATACCGGTGGCTCGCTCACTGCGCGCCAGCGTCTCTTCAACGAGCTCTATGCCTCGACGATTCGTTTCGACGATGAGACGAACTACGACGAGTTCATGCAGATCCCGCTACTCGAGCGCCTGGCGAGGTCACATCCGCGCGTGGTGTTCGTCGGATACGGCGAGACCGACAACTGGGCGCACGCCGGCCGCTACGACCTCGTGCTCCGGAGCGCTCACGCGTTCGACCAGTACGTCGAGCAGCTCTGGAACACCGTGCAGTCCGTGCCGAGCTATAAGGGGCGCACGACGTTCATCATCACGTGCGACCACGGACGGGGTAGTGGTCTCGTGGAGTGGAAGGAACACGGCGTGGATCAGAAGGGCTCGGACAACATCTGGATCGCCGTCATCGGACCGGATACCCCGCCCATGGGTGAGCGCACCAACATCGCGCCGGTGGTCCAGGCGCAGATCGCGGCCACGATGGCCGCGCTGCTAGGCAAGGACTACCCTCACGAGGTGCAGTCGGCCGCGCCGCCGATCGCCGAGGTTTTGGCGCACTAGTTGGGGTATTCGCAGGCGCACTGAGGCTGGCCACCCGATGGGCCGCATCGCGCCGCCGCGACGCCTATTGCCTCGTGAGCGAAAACGTGATCAGGAAGCCTGACCCGTTGTTGATCGAACCAACCACGCTGTCCGCGGTCACGTAGGTGCCGGAAAAAATCAGCTCGCCGGCGGTGTCCGCGAGCGTGAGGTTCAGGGTTGGCCGATCCGACATGCCGCTGACAGTAACGTGCGCCACGGACGCGCCCGAAATCGTGCCGGTGCCGCTGACGGCGCTATCGGATTGCGTCGTCGTTGTCGACACGATGGCCCCTCCAGGCTCCATCGATCCTCGCCACGTTCCCGTAAAGCCGCTCTGCGGCGCGGACGGAGCGCTGCACGCGGCGACCGCCACCGCAGCAGCCGCAGCAGCGACTGTAGCGAGACGACGTACTGGACGCGGTGCGCCCGGGCAGTCCATGGAAGTCACGGTAGGATCCCGACGCTCACCGAGTTCTCAGGCATGTGTCATGTCGGACGAGTAGTCAGTCGAGAGGCTGAGATCCTTCCATCGCCTGTCTGACTCAAGCTTTTCCAGAGCGCTCTTCTCAGCTGCTGCGTAACTATCGCTTCCGAGCAATAGCCGTAGTGGCGGCTCGGACAACGAAGCGGCGCGCAAAAGCGCCGCCCCCGCCTTCGCAGGATCGCCCGGCTGTTTCCCGTTATAGCCTCTTTGGAAGCGGACAGAGGCGCCGACGCTCGAGTCATACTCTGGGCGGCCTTCATTCAGTTCGGTGGAGGAACCGGCAAAGTCTGTGCGGAAGCCGCCGGGCTCAATGATCGTGACCTTGACGCCGAGCGGTCCAATTTCCTTGGAGAGCGACTCCGAGAATCCCTCAACGCCGAACTTCGCGGCCGCGTACGGTGCGCGCCCTGCGGGTCCGACGCGTCCGCCGATCGACGCTACCTGGATAATATGTCCGGCCCTCCGCTCCCGGAAATAGGGGAGCACGGCCTTGGTCATGATGATGACGCCAAACAGGTTCGTCTCAATCTGCGCTCGAAAGTCGGCCATTGACGTGTCTTCAACGGGGGCCACGTAGCCGTACCCAGCATTGTTGACGAGCACGTCCAGGCTGCCGAAGCTTGCAATCGCTGCCTCGAATGCGGCCTTGGCTTGCACTTCGTTGGTGACATCCAGCGCGACCGCACGCATGCTCCCAACGTGCCTGCTCGCAAGCTCGGCAAGTTGCGCTGGATCGCGGGCCGTGGCCACCACGCGATCTCCTGCGTTAAGCACCGCCTGGGTGAACGCACGGCCGAGTCCACGAGAAGCACCGGTAATGAGCCAAACCTTCGACATAGATCCTCCTTGCTTCAGTCTATCTGGCGGCCCCGCGGAACTCGATGGAGACGACCCGTCGACAGCGTCGCGAGACACCACTGGCAAGAATCGTGGTGCAGATGATCATCTAAGCGGGGTCAACTACGAATCCGATGGGGCCTGCCCAGGGCGATGGGCGGTCCGTACGTGGTCACATGGGTGGCGACCAGGGCTGATGGCCCATCAGAATGGCGCGGCACCCGTGACAGAGAGGGGAATGGCATAGCCGCCGCCGGGCCGCTTGACGCCCGTAGTCACAATTGCCGCACCGCGCCGAGCAAAAATGACGCGTCCGGCTACGCGGATGGACACCACGGGCAGCTGCACCCCGGGTGGCAACGTCACGTCGTAGTCGAGATGGGGCGCCGCACGATTGTCGATGGCGATCGTGTCCTGCGACACCAGGTACGTCGCGCCGTCACCGCTGGCCAGGACCGATACCCGTGGACCCCGCGCATCCGCCGTGGCGGCGGTAGTCAGCCAGACCGCGCCGTCCGCCTGCGGCACGCGAATCGTCACGACCACAGGTCCGCGCCCGATGATCGCAACCCCCCGGGGCGTTGTCGCCGTGCGGGGTGCGGCCCTCGACGGTGCGGGGCCGGCCGGGACGGTGGCGCCGGAGCGATCACGCCGCGAGATCCAGGTCGCGATCAGATGCCGCACTGGCGATCGCGGCACGGCCGCCACGGCCACCATCGCTGTGACAACCAGGAGAATCGCGACCCACCGAACCGCCGGATTCCGCACGAGGTGCGCGGCCACCGCGGGTGCCCACTGATTGCGCGGGTTGCCCAGCCGGCTCAACCTCTTCATGAATTCCGGCGTGCGGCGCGGCCCGGTGTCCGGCGCGGCGGCGCGCTCCGCGATCGAAGAGAACTGCAGGACTGGGAGCGGATGATCGACTGCCGCGAGTAGCTCGGCGACCTCGCGATCGCCGGTGCGCGCGTCCTGGATTGCCTGGCTGCACGCCGCGCAGCCCGCCGCGTGCGCAAGCGCGGCTGTGCCGGCTGCGCCGCCGCCCGCCGGGTCGATCACCGCTCCCAGAGCCGCGTCACTCAGATGCATGGCGCCCTCGCCGCTGCGCGGCTCTGGCATCTTGGTCGATTGCGTCGGGCAACGACTTGCGAAATGCACGCGTCGCCCGGATGAGCATCGTACCGACACTACGCTCTGACACGCCGACCGCACGCGCGAGGTCGCGGTAGCTGTACCCTTCGTGGCGCAGGACCAATAGCTGCCGGTCGCGGTGCGAGAGCGCGTTGAGAGCGGCTCGAGCGCGCGCCCGAGCTTCGCCCGCCAGGACGGCGGCGTCCGTGCCGGCCGAATCGGTTGCGACGACTGGATCGGCCGCCCACTGGGCGATCAGCTCGCCGCGGCGGCGACGGACCCGCCGATCATCGCGAAACAGATTCGTGGCGACGGTCGTGAGCCACGCGTGCGGCTCGTCCGGCATTGTACCGCGGCGATAAAGGCGCACGAACGTCTCCTGGGCGAGGTCCATGGCCAAATCGGGGTCGCCCGTCAGTCGGTCCAGGTACCGAAATAGGGACTGGTACCGAGCGTGAAAGAGCGCCGCGACGGCATCAACGTGGCCGGCCTCGTCCCGGGGTCCCTCCATCAAGCCGTCGCGTGCACATGCATTGAGCGTGCGACGAGCGGCGTTGTGACATCGCGATCGCGCCGCGCACGCGACCGGCCTGGCGATTCGCAGGCGGCGCGGTTGCCTGTCATGGCGGGGTGCATCCCGCGCCCGCTAGAACGCCCAGCTCACGCCCGCGAGTAGCGAGCGTGGCAGGAGGACGATGGCGCGAGGCGGCGCACCCAATGACCCGGGGAAGATCGTCGCGACATTGTCGTGGTTGAACACGTTCGCGAGTGTCACGAAGGTCGAGAGACGACCGCTAGGCGGCCCGGCGCGCCACTCGTGGCGTAACTGGATGTCCGCGCGCATGTAGGCAGGCAGGGACGCCGCGGAGGCCGTGGTGGAGGAGAGGTCTCGATCTCCAGGCCCCCCCGCGGTCGGGCCACCACCGTCGTCGGTGTCTCGTCCTCCCGCCGTGCCGCCAACGTCGTCGGCGTCGTGCCCTTCGGACGGGGCGCCCAGCGATCCGGGAGGCCGCCCGGCGGCGAGCCAGCTCGCGACGCGGAGTTGCGTGGCGCGGTCGAGATGCACCGCAACTGCCGCGGACAGCGTGTGCCCAATTTCTGCCGCCGGATGATAGCGAGTAGCGTCGAAGTTCTCGGTGGTGGTACCGACGCCATACGCCGATTGCCACGTGAGCCGGCCGATGCCGCCATCCAGTTCCAGCGCGCCCCCGGCGACACGGCCCGATCCCCGGTCAAAGCCGTACACGGCGAAGGCATTCGCGCTTGCCGGATTGACGATCGCCAACCCCGACATCCGACGCGCATAGCCGTCCACGGTGAGACGTGCAACCGCCCCGAGCTGCGCGCCAATACCGACTGTGGCTGCATCGCTCTGTGCGACAGGGATTCCGCCCATTCCCGCCGCAGCTGGCAAGTCGAGCCCGAATTGGGCGCCGAACGGCGAATCCGGATCACGGAGTGATTGGATGAACTGGTGCGTGCGTGCCAGTCCGGCCGACGCCGTGACGCCCGAGGCGATACGGAGTATCGCACCAAGGCGTGGTTCGATCCTGGGTGAGGTGCCAGTCATCGCTGCGGCGCGGAGCCCGGTCGTGATCTGCCACGCACCATCCAACGGGCCCCAGGCCTGATCGGCGTAAGCGCCCGCGAGAATCGGCTGACCTCGCAAGTTCAGCATTTGCCGGCCCTCATCGTCGCCGGTGAGGGCCTCAGTAGCCGATCCCGTGGCCGATCCGGGGGACGATCCGCCCACATCCGCCCCCACGGGTGTCACGCGGTATTGCAGCGCCAACGCGTCCACAACCACGCCAAGTGTCGCGTTGTGAGTCGCAAGTTGGGTCGAGCCTTCGACCTCGCGTACGCCACTCGCGAGGGTGGGCGCCGACAGATCCAACTGGCCGGGCAATGTCGCCGAGAACGCCGAGGTGGAGATCCGCGAAGCGAGGCGTGCCCCGCCGCCGAGCAACTGGGTCCAGATCATGCCCACGGTTTGCGTCTGCCAGGGCGTCCGCATGTGAGCGACGATCGACCCCTCGCCCACCAACGCATCGTTGGGGGCCACACGGTCGCCGCTGCCAATCACCTCGACGCGGATCGACGTCGGGCCGGACGCCAGCGACGCTGTCGCGATGCCATCGGCCCACTCGTCGCGGAATCCAGCCGCGTTGGGCTGCAGCGTCGATAGGCCGCGGTCGCTGACCCGGCCAGCGACGAGGACGGTGCCCAGTGCCTCGCCGACCGCGAGGGGACCGGTCCACATGGCGCGTGCGGCGGCGGGGCCGATGGCGGCACTCCCGGCCGAGCCCCCGACTGCCGAATCGCGGGTGTCAACGTCTACCACCCCCGCGAGCCGGTCGCCAAATTCCGCCGGCATCGATCCGTCATGGAGGGTGACGCTGGCGACGGCATCCGGTGTGATCGCGGCAAGAGCGCCGCCCGCGTGCACGGGATTCCACAGCGGCAACCCGTCGATGCGGACGAGCACCTGGCCCGCGGTGCCGCCACGATCCAGCAGCGCGGCCGGCCACTCGGGGCGCATCGCGACGTTCGGATCGCCATCGAGCACGCGAAACACGTCTGGCTCGCCCGTGGACGCTGGTGCCTCAGCGGGCGGGCCCTGCCAGCGCCATGTGTTTGAGCCTTGGGCGCCGCCGCCGATAGCCGGACCGTGCATCGACGCCACACCGGGAACGTTGACCGAATCCAGGACCACGAGTTTCGGGGCGAGGGTCACGTCCAGGCGCACGATGCCGAGCGCCGCCACGGTGACCTCCACCGTCAAGGTGTCAAAGGCGGGGTGGCTGACGCGCATCGTCACAGTACCCGGCGCGACGTGATCGATGGTGTACAGGCCCGCTGTGTCCGACCACACTGTGCACGCGTGTCCACCGTCGGGCTTGTCAGAGACCTCGTCCAGGGCTATCCTCGCGCCCGCGACGGGCAGACCCGACGTGCCGCTGCGCACGGTGCCGAGGATCGCACCCGACACCGTGCTGTCGCGGCTGCACGGGTCACGTACGTCCGTCGCGATCTGAGACGGTAACGCGCGGGCGGGCGACGCCGCGCCACCAACCGCAACGGCGAGGATTGCCGCCGCGGTCGGAGCGGCCAGCACGCACCGTGTCACAATCCGGCGGCTCCGCACGTTCTATCGCTGTTTCAGTCTTGATGGGGGCTCATATCGCCCCTGTCCCTCTCATGACGGGGCCACGATACCAGATGATCCACGTTGCGCTCATAGCCTCGTTGGTCGTAGGAGGTCTCCGGTCCGCCGCTACTCGTCCCGATTCGACTCCCGGTAACGTACCCACCTCCGCCAACCCGGACTCTCTGGTCCGGACTTCAGCCGGGACCGCGCCGATTCGCGGAGCGCCGGCATCTGTCCGCGCCGATGCGCCGTCCACTGATGCGCCCTCCACCGGTGCTCCTCCCGGGGTGGATACACCCCGGGTCGCAGCCCCGGGCACTGTCATCGGGCCTCGCGCCCTCCCGATGGGGTTTACCCGCGCGGCCTATGGCGGTGTGGATCTGGGCGGCGAGGCCAATGGGCCGGCCGACACGACTCCCCACCGAGTCACACGTCCCCGCGCGATTGAGTATAGCGACTGGTATTATCGGCGCCTCACGATGCACCGCATCGGGAGCTACGTCGAGTTCCCGTTGTTCGCCGCCGAGTACGTCTTGGGCACCCGCCTGCTGCAGGATCAGCAGCAACTGGGGTTCGTTCCGCCGGGCCAGCACCCCGACACACCCCGCGTTCCGTCGGGCCTGCTGACCGCCCACACGTTGGTGGCCGGTGGGTTGGGCGTTCTATTTGGCTTCAATACGATCACGGGCGGTTGGAACCTGTGGGAGTCGCGCAAGGAGCCCGTCGGTCGCACGCGACGGATCGTGCACACGGCGTTGATGTTGGTGGCCGACGCGGGATTCGCTGCCACCGCCGCCGCGGGCGGGGGGGCGAAGCACAGTCAATCCAACGCCGATACACATCGAGGGCTCGCTGAGGCGTCGGCGGCAGTAGCAGGCGCCGGCACGATCATGATGTGGGTCTGGAATCACTGACGCCGTGCACGGGATCATCCACACGGTCGCGCAGTTCCTCAGTCCGTGGCAGTCGATCTACAGCAACTCGAAGGCGGTGTCGAGCAGCATCACATTTATCCATCTGGCGGGACTCCTGTTCGCCGGCGGATTTGCCGTTGCGGCGGATCGTGCCACGCTCCGCGCCTCCCGCTCGACGCCAGAACGACGGTTGAACGCGCTGAACGAGCTCGACGCGGTGCACCGCCCCGTACTCGTGGGCCTCGGCGTCATATTTACGAGCGGAGTTCTGCAGTTCGGCGCGGACGTCGAAACGTTTGCGACCTCGCCGGTGTACTGGACAAAGATGTCGTTGGTCGCGCTGCTGCTGGTGAACGGATACGTCCTGAAGCGGACGGAGACGATCCTACGAAGCCGTGGGGGAGAGCAGCCGCATGATCCGCTGTGGAATCGGCTGCGGACCAGCTCCATTGTCAGCGTCGCCTTGTGGGCCGCGATCGTACTAGCCGGGACGATCCTCAACAGCATCAGCTGACGATCGGCTCCCGGGATCAGACGCCATTGCACTCTGCTGCCGGCACTTGCACAAGGACTCAGGTATACGAATGACTTCAGATGATTGCGCGAGTTGCACGCTCCATGACCGCCGTGGGTTCCTGCGCGATGCCGTGGCGGCTGCAGTGGCTGCCCTCGGTGCGGTCGGCGTACGCCCGGCCATCGCCGCAGCGCTCCCTGTCCATTGGGTCTCGGCGCTCGTGGCTGCCGGCGCGGGACCGACGTACCCAGTGCCCCCGACCGACGGCGTGCAGATCGATCGCGACAACCAGGTGATTCTCGTACGGTGGCAAAACGCCGTGTACGCGTTCAACCTGTCGTGTCCCCATCAGAACACGGCGCTGCGCTGGGATGAGGCTGATGCACGATTCCAGTGTCCGAAGCACCACTCGAAGTATCAGCCCGACGGCACCTTCATCTCGGGGCGAGCGACTCGCAACATGGACCGATTGTCGCTCCAGCGCGACGCCAGCACAATCGTCGTCGATGTCGATACCATGCATAAGAGCAACGAGGACCAGGCTGGTTGGGCAGCGGCCGTCGTGCGACTGTAGTCGCGGCAACACCTGGCCGCCTAACGGACCATCCCGCCGTCGATCACAATATTCTGGCCAGTGATGTACGACGCATTGTCTGACAGCAGAAACTCCACCGCAGTCGCGATCTCGCCGGCTCGCGCCGGGCGCCCGGCGGGGATCGTCGCCACGGTCGCCGGGTCGACGGGATGCGTGTCGACGAATCCCGGCAGCAGCGAGTTGACCCGGATCCGCGGCGCCAGCCGCTCGGCCATGAGACGCGTCCACGCCGAAAGCGCGGCGCGAAACACGCTCGACACCGGCCTCGTCGCGTCCGGCCGCACCGCCGCATAGCTCGAGATCGTCACGATCGCACCCGCGCCCTGACGCTCCATTACCGGCACGGTCAGCCGCGCCAAACGGAAGACGCTTTCCAGAATCAGATGGTAGCCGTCCTCCCACTGCGCATCGGTCAACGCGAGCGGATCACCCTTGGCCGGATGTCCGGTGTTGTTCACGACCGCGTCGATGCGGCCCCATCGCGCGACCGCGCGCTCGGCCAGTTGCTCCAGTGCCGCCGCGTCGGTGATCGAGCCCCGCACCGCGACACCACCAAGCTCGCTCGCCAGCGACTCGGCGCCGGCCGATCGCGCGAGCAGCGCAACGGACCATCCGCGCGAGGCGAGATGCCGCGCCACGCCGGCGCCAATCCCCTGACTGGCGGCGGTCACCAATACCACGCGAGCAGCCGAGGTGTCCGTCGAGATCACGCTCACGATAGTTCCTCTCACCGGGTGACGTCCGACGGGAGCGGCACGTCGTCAAAGAGATTGGCATACTTGTGCGTCGAAAAGATCCCGGTCATCAAGATACAACAGCTCCGGGCCGGGTATCCGCGGAGGATTCGTCGATGGTGGCTGCAGAGTTGGTGGACGTGCGGACTCGGCTCGGACTCTCGGTCGGATCGGTCGCCACCCAGTTCAACGTGACACCGGCAGTCGTCGAAGCGTGGGAATCCGGATCGCTCTCCATTCCGGCCCGCGTCGGCGAAGCTCTCGCGTATCGCGCGGCGACCCACGAACGCGCTGAAGCTCTGCGGCAGAGCGGGTTGCCGGAGTGCGCGGTCATCACCGACCTCCGCGCCAAACTCCAGGCTCGTGGCGCGGGGGCCACGGTCGCCGATGTGAGGGCGATCACCGCCCACTCGGCGACGTGCGCCGTCTGCCAAGGCCGCGAGAAGTACATCGCCGACCGATTCCCGCCGCTGGTGCCGCCGCCTGGGCAAGGGATGCAAGGCGCAATCCAGGCCGTGATCATCCGCGTCCAGCGGCTCCCTGCGTGGTCGCGCCCGATGGCGTACGGAGGCATCATCGTCGGAGTGTTCGTCGGGCTTCGCGGGGCGCTCATGATGCTCGTCCACGGACCAAGCTGGCGCGGCCTGGCGGTGATCGGACTCGCTATTCTGGCGGGGATGTACCTTGGTGCAGTCGGCGGGGCGACATATACGCTCGTGCGACCGTGGTCGCGTCGCTTCGGGCGGCCGGGCGACTACCTGACGGGTTTGGCCTGCGTTTATGCCTACGTGCTCGCGATCGCGATCCCGGAAGCCCTGTTCGACCACTCCGCCAGTTTTCGCGATCCAGCAGCGTGGATCATCGTGGTCATCCTGAGCACGGGCTTCGGCCTGCTGATTGGCCGCTCGTGGTTTCGTAGCCCGTAGGAAGCCTGTCGAGCTTAGTCGCGGAGTAACAGTCGTGCGGTCTCGATCGCGAGCAGCGTGACGCGCTCGCCGAGGGGCGAGAGCACGAAGCCATGCCGCTCATAGAATCGGACCGCATCGCCTTCGATTGCGTGCGCGACAATACCGCGTACCCCCGCGATCTCCGCCGCGGCTAGGCAACGCCGAATCGCATCGGCCACTAGCGCCGTACCGAGGCCCACGCCGCGAAATGCGTGATCGACAGCCAGACGGCCAATGAGCAACATGGGCACGGGATCAGGCATACCGTGCCGCAGCTTGGCCCTCGGCAACGCGATCCGCTGCTCGACGGCCGTCGAAATCGCGTAGTACCCAACGACACTCGGTGGAGCATTGATATCGCAAACGACGTACGTTCGGGCCGAGAGACCTTCACTGGCCAGCGCGCGCTTTCGAAGCCATTCGTCGAGCGACGGATGGGTCTTGGTGGAGAACGTGGACAGATCGTGCTGAGCGTTCAAACGTTCAGGGGGTCGCACACAGGCGACCCCCCTGACACGCTCCCGCACCTCGCGCGACCGCCGAGGGGCCATTAGCCCCCCGCCATCACCGCTCCCATGGCGGCGTCCGCTTCAGCCGCGCACGCACCCCGTTCGCCGGCTTGGCAGGATGGTCGAGCATCGCCAGGAACTGGACATGGGCCCGAGGGTCGAGAAAGAACGTGCGCTGGTCGAGGATGGTCTCCTCAGCTCGGCGACGGGCGCTGTCGAGCATGAACTCCGACAGCTTCTGACCACGTAGGGTGGCCGCGCGGTTGAGGACGGCCTTCGTCTCGGCCGATGTCCGGATCTGGATCACGTCGTCCTTTCGGACGGCCGCGCCTGAACGCCGAGGTGCCGCTCGCACCGAGTGTACGATTGCCGTGGTCCGCGCCATAGGTGCAAACCTAGACCGTCTGTACTGACATTGTCAATACACGCCGATCTGCTTGCTTGCTACCTACATCGACCGGGCGATCCCATGTCTTACAGGCGCGCGCTCAACGTCACCGTAATCCGCCTCGCATAGCCTGGGGTGTAGAACGGCTCGACGATCGGACTCGCGGGCGGATTGTTCTGGTTGTAGGGGCCGAGGACGTTCTGTGACTCGATCCCGAAGGTGTAGTACTGCCGGTTGAAGAGATTCTCGATGCCTAGCTCGACGCCGAACTGGTGGTAATCGGCGCGAGCGGTGACGCCCGCCACCGTGTACCCCGGGACCTCCTTACGCTGGTTCGATTCGTCCCCTCGCAGGTATTGCCCCTGATACCCGCGGATGGCGAACTCACCGTCGAAGACCAGCGCGCCGAAGAGATGCGTGACCCCCGCGCCGATCCGCCCGCGATGGAGGGGCGACAGCGGGAAGAGATCGCCGGGCTTGGTGGGCTGCGGGTTGCTGTCCGATGTCGCGATGAGCACCGAGCTCTGATACGTGGCCGCCACGTAGCTGTACGACCCGACCAGCCGGAAGCCTTCGGGTAGGCCGACTTGCGCTGAGGCTTCGACGCCGGCTCGGCGCGTGTGCGGCGCGCTGAGGAAATACTCCTGCGTGAGATTCGGCGAGGCGAAGACGATGTCGTGGTAGACATCGGTCCAGAACCCATCCACATCGAGCGACGTCCGGGACGTGACGTCCACGTCGAACCCGGCCTCATAGTCCTGCGTGGTCACCGGCTCGAGGCGCGGATCGTTGCCGAGTGAGAAGGGCAGGGAGCAGGGCGCCGTGGGACTGGCGCACGCCAACTCCAGCGGCGCGGGCGCCCGGAATCCGCTCTTGTACCCGGCAAATGCCTTGACGTCGTCCGTGAACCGGTACGTGACGCCGATCTCCGGCGAGACGCGATTGTAGGTGTTGGTGCCGTCGTTGCCTGCGTCCAGGCTGTCCCGATACGGCACGTGCACGTAGTCGGCACGCAGTCCGCCCGTGACATTCATGTTCGGGGTCACCGACACGACCGCCTGCGCGAACGCGGCCGCGTTGTCCTGATGAATCGTGGCGTCCGTGGTGATGGAGTCGGGGAGACCGCCCCCCACGTTCACGAGACGGATGTGCGCGGATTCGCGGGAATACTCCACCCCCATGGTCCAGCCGACGGGCACGCCGCCGATGGCGAGTGGCCGGGTCCACTCGAGTGTCGTACCGCCGGACAGGTTGTACGTGAACCCGTCGGTGTTGGGAGGCGGGACGTTGCCGTTGAACTGCTGGACATTGTTGCGGCGGCCAAAGAGGGTCCCGCGCAGGATCCCGCCCGCCAACGGCTCGGCCCCGCGCAACGCCAGATCGACGGCCTCCGGCTCGAAGAAATCGCCGGGCGTGTAGTTGATCTTCGGACTGATCGCGATGTAGCTCGCGGGGAGCGAGCCAGCCTCGTAGATCTTGTCGTGCCCGTATTGGATGTCGAGCGCGACGTCGCCGCTGTCGCGGGTCGGCCCCCACTGGTGCCCGATCGTCGCGAACAGGTTGCGGGTGTTGGAGCTGGTCGCCTGGCGCCATCCGACTTCGTTCTCGCCGGTGAAGGCGAAGAACCCGTCGATTCCGCCGAGTTTGCCCCCGGCCGTCGCGGTCAGTGTCTGTTCGCCGAACGAGCCTCCGCCGATTTCGAGCGTCGCTTCGGGGTGATCCTCGCCGCGGCGCGTCGTGAGGAGCAGCGTGCCGCCCAGCGAGTTGCGCCCGAAGAGGACGTCCGGACCCCGCACGAGGCTCGCCTGATCAAACGCGGCGGCGGGGAGGAGGTCGAAGTTCACCTCCTGGGCATCCGGCTCGTTGACTCGCACGCCATTGAGGAAGACGCTCACACCCTGTGGATTGCCGACGACTGGCGAGACGCTGAATCCGCGCACCTCGAGCTCGGGCTGCAGGCGAGCGCCCTGGTCGTCGAACAGGCTGACCCCGGGCAGCGCCAACAACGCGTTGTTCAGCACCTCGGGGCCAGGAATCGTGTTCTTGACGTCGAGCTGCTCGATCTGCGCCGGCGTGGCTTCTGACGCAGCGGAGAGCCGCGTGCTGTTGACCACCACCGGCGCGAGTTGGTGGAGCGCGCGGCGCGACGAGTCCGCGCGGACGCTGTCGGCCACCGCTGCGGAATCACGCCGGGGCGTGGGCTGCTGCGCGGAGAGGGCGACCGTCACGAGCGGGGCCGTCACGAGCGAGCCTGTCACGAGGAACACGCAGACGCCGACGGCGCCTCTCGGCCACAAGCCGGAACGACGGGTCACGCGACGGGCGCCGCCGCGAACTTTCCCGGTCCCGGCGCGTCGTGCAAGGATGTTCGGCAGGGGCACGTCGCTCCGCGTGGTGATCAGTCCCAGCGCCATCAATCGGTTTGGCGAATCGATAATCTGGCACAGGGAAGACGTTCACCGCAGGCTCGATCGGACAGGTCAGACCGGGACTGGGCCGTTGCCGAGAGCACCCGGGCACCTGGGCAGCCGCCCGCACGGCCAGGCGAGGTCGCTAGATTCGACCCGTGGACATGTCCGCATGACCATGCAGATCAAGCACCTCGAATACCTGGTCGCCCTCTCCCGCGAGAAGCATTTCGCCCACGCGGCGGCCGCCTGTCATGTCACCCAGCCGACGCTCTCAGCAGGGATCAAGCAGCTCGAGGAAAGCCTCGGCGTTCTGATCGTCGAGCGCGGACAGCGATTTCGCGGCTTCACCGCGCAGGGTGAGCGGGTACTAGGCTGGGCTCGCCGCATACTCGGCGACGTGGATGCGCTGCAGCGCGTGGTCAGCGACGCGGATGGTGAGCTGGTCGGCCGGCTGCGGCTCGGCGTCATCCCCTCCGTGTTGGCCACCGTCGCCCAGCTCACCGGACCATTCACCACGATGCATCCGAAGACATCGGTGACGGTCCTCTCGCAGACGTCGGTCGACATCCAGCGCGGGCTCGACGACTTCACCCTGGACGCAGGACTCACCTACCTCGACAACGAGCCGCTCACGCACGTCCGCCCCGTGCCGCTCTACCGCGAGCGATACCGCCTCGTCACTCCGGCGGATGGACCGGCCGCCGCGCGATCGGCGATCCCGTGGCGGGAGGCGGCGGATCTGCCGCTCTGTCTCCTGACGCCGGACATGCAGAATCGCCGGATCATCGATGGCCATTTCCGCGCGGCCGGCGTAGTCGTCCGGCCCCGCATCGAGACCAACTCGCTGATCACGATCTGGACCCATCTCCGGCGCGGCGGCTATTCGAGCGTATTGCCCGAGGCGATGCTCGGCGTCGTTGGCGACGCCGAGGGGCTCGTTACAATCCCGCTGATCGAACCCGACGCCTCGCAAAGCGTGGGACTGATCGTGCCCGACCGGGATCCCCCGACGCCGCTCGCGGCGGCGTTCCTCGCGGTCACTGAATCGGTGCGCATCACGGTGGAATGGCCGCCGCACCGATCGTCGTGACACCAGCCGAGTAGTTGCACCACGTGGGATGCGATGTCGCCGGCTTCTGTAACGATGATCGACAGGGCCTATCCATGATCGACGCATCCTATTGGCGGATGTCGCCCATCCTATTGGAGCGTGCCGCGCGGACGTGCATTTTCAGATAGAGGCAATGTGACCCCGGCGGTGCGTCGGTAAGTCCCGGCAGTACAGGCCGGTGTCCGGGTTGTCCTTCATCAGAGCGGAACGACCATGCCAGCACAACGCTACACTCGGTTGACCACTCCCCTCGTCCGCGAGAACGGGTCGCTGCGGACTGCGACCTGGGACGAAGCCCTCGACCGCTCGGCAGATGGTTTCCGCCGTGTGATCGACCGGCACGGTGGCGACGCGCTGGGAATCTTCTCCTGCTCGAAGGCGAGCAATGAGATGAACTTCCTGGCCCAGAAGCTCGCGCGCATCGGATTCGGCACCCACAACGTCGATAGTTGCAATCGAACGTGACACGCTCCTAGCGTCGCCGGTCTGGCGGCGGTCTTTGGAGCGGGCGGGGGCACGAGCTCGTACCGCGAAATGGAGGAGACGGATGTCGTCTTTCTCTGGGGCGCGAACGCGCGCGAGAACCATCCGATCATGTTCCACCACGTGCTGAAGGGCATGCACCGTGGGGCGCGTCTGTATGTCGTGGATCCCCGCCGGACGTCGTCCGCGCAGTGGGGCGATCGGTGGCTCGGTCTCAACATCGGCACCGACATCGCGCTGGCGAACGCCATGGCGCGCGAGATTATCCATGCGGGCCTCGAGAACACGGCATTCATCGCGAACGCAACCGAGCACTACGAAGCGTATCGCGAGCTTGTCGAGCCCTATACGCTGGAGTTCGCGGAGCAGGTGACCGGCGTGCCCGCCGCGGTGATCCGCGAGGTGGCCCTCGACTTCGCCAAGGCCGACCGGGCGATGATCTGCTGGACGCTCGGCATCACCGAGCATCACAACGCGGTCGACAACGTCTGCGCGCTGATCAATCTCGTGCTGCTCACCGGTCACGTCGGACGCTATGGGTCCGGCGTCAACCCGCTCCGCGGGCAGAACAACGTGCAGGGTGGAGGCGACATGGGAGCGATCCCCAACCGCCTCGTCGGATTCCAGGACATCCTCGATCCCGCCGTGCGCGAGCGGTTCAACAAGGCATGGGGGATCACGATGGCGCCCCGCATCGGCATGACCATCACGGACATGTTCGAGGCGATACACGCGGGGCATTTCCACAGCCTGTACGTCATTGGCGAGAACCCCGCACAATCCGAAGCGAACCAGGAGCACACGCTCAAGGCGCTGTCGAAGCTCGATCACATCGTGGTCCAGGACGTCTTTCTGACCCGGACGGCGGAATTCGCCGACGTGGTGCTGCCGGCCTCCTCGAGTTGGTGCGAGGCGGATGGCACCGTCACCAACAGCGAGCGCCGCGTCCAGCGTGTCCGCAAGGCCCTGGAGCCGCCCGGCGATGCCCGCGACGACATGTGGATCATCACGGAGATCGGTAGACGGCTAGGCCACGACCTGGGGCCGCCTGACGCCGAAACCGTGTGGAACGAAGTGCGATCGCTGGCGCCGCGCATGTTTGGCGGCATGTCCTACGCGCGCCTGGAAGAGCACAAGGGATTGCAGTGGCCGTGCCCGGATGAGTCTCATCCTGGATCGCTCTTCCTGCATGAGCGCCTCTGGGCGACGCCACGCATCGGCCCGGCCGCCCCGTTCATGCTGACGAAGCACGAAGGGCCGGTCGAAATGCCGGATGCCGACTACCCCTTCCAACTCACGACCGGCCGCCGTCTGGATTCCTACAACACTGGCGTGCAGACGGGCGGCTACACGTCGCCGCTCCGGCGGCCGGAGACGGCCGACATCTCGCCCGAGGACGCCGCCGCGCTCGGGGTCGTTGACGGCGACATTATGCGCATCACATCACGGCGGGGCAGCGTCGTCGCCCCGGTGCGCATCGACCCATCGCTCCGCGCGGGCTTGGTATTCATGACGCTGCACTTCCAGGATCAGGTGAAGGTGAACTTGCTCACGACGGACGTCTGGGACGCCAAGTCCGGAACGTCCGAGTTCAAAGCATGCGCGGTGCGCCTCGAGCCGGCGTTGGCGAGCGAGGCGGCGGAAGAGTTGGACGCGCACGAGCTCGTGCCCGGAGATTGATGCTGCGGCCAGGTGATCGATGGATCTCAGACTAACCCTCGCCGAGGCGACTGACGACGAGCGGGCCGCGGTGGACGCGTGCCTGGGTCCTCCGATATCACAATGGGATGGCGGTCGTCGTGATGCCGCGGTGGCAAGCCGCTCCTCCGCGAGCGGCCGGGAGCAGGGACGGGCGACGCGGAATTTGCTGCTTCCTGCGCTGCAAGCGGTGCAACGCCGCTTTGGCTGGATCACGGAAGGTGCGCTCATCTACATCTGCGAGCGTCTCGACGTGCCGCCGGCGGAGGCCTACGGGGTCGCGACGTTCTACGCGCTCCTCGCCACGACACCGCGGCCACGCCGCATACTCCACGTCTGCGACGACATCGCCTGCCAGTGCCGTGGTGCCACGGAGATGATCGCCGAGCTCGAACGGGCAGCCGGGCCGCCACTGTCGCACGGACCGCATTCCGATCACGTCATCCTCGACCCGGACGCGCCCGCGTGGATCCGGAGTCCGTGCCTCGGACTCTGCGATCAGGCGCCGGCGGCGTTGTTGCAGGTGGCGGGAGAACATCCCGCCGACACGCTCTTCGGCGCGACGACCGCGCCCGAGCTGCAGGCCGTGCTCCAGGGCGACGATCGTGTTCCGAAACGCCCGCACCCGCGGCTCCCGCAAGCGGGCGCCCCGGGGCTTCGCCTGCTCGCCCGGGCGGGCGTCGTCGATCCCACGAGTCTCGATGCCTACCGTAGCACGCAGGGCTACGCGGGATTGCGTCGCGCCTTCGAGCTCGGGCCGGCCGGCGTCATCCGCGAAGTGCTCGATGCAAAGCTGCTCGGGCGGGGAGGCGCCGCGTTTCCCACCGGAAAGAAGTGGGAGGCCGTGGCCCGGCAACCCGTCCGGCCGCACTACCTGATCTGCAACGCCGACGAGTCCGAGCCGGGCACGTTCAAGGACCGGGCCCTGATGGAAGACGACCCGTTCGGACTGGTCGAGGCGATGACGATCGCGGCGTACGCGACCGGCTGCGAGCGCGGCTACGTGTACATCCGAGGCGAGTATCCGCTCGCGATCGAGCGGCTGGAACACGCGATTGCGCAGGCACGCGCACGCGGCCTCCTCGGCGAGAACGTCATGGGCCACGGGATGCGATTCGATCTGGAGGTACGCCGCGGCGGGGGTGCGTATATCTGCGGCGAGGAGACGGCGCTCTTCAATTCCATCGAAGGCTTCCGGGGCGAGCCACGCAACAAGCCCCCCTTTCCGGTGGACGCGGGGCTGTTCGCCAAGCCCACCGTCGTCAACAACGTCGAGACGCTGTACAACGTGCCGTGGATCGTCCGCGAGGGCGGCGCGGCCTTCGCCGCGACCGGCACCGCACAATCGGCGGGCACGAAGCTCTTCTGCCTGTGCGGCTGCGTGGAGCGTCCGGGCGTCTACGAAGTCCCGTTCGGCGCCACGCTCCGGGATATGCTGACGCTTGCTGGCGGGTCGGCGGGCGGGCGGCCGTTGCGCGCGGTGCTCGTTGGCGGCGCCGCTGGTGTGTTCGTCCGGCCCGACGAGCTGGATATGCCGTTAACATTTGAAGGGACCCGGGCGGCGCAGGCAACGCTCGGATCCGGTGTCATCATGGCCGTCGACGACACGATTGATCTCAAGCCGATCCTGCTCCGGATCGCCGCGTTCTTCCGCGACGAGTCGTGCGGCCAGTGTGTGCCGTGCCGCGTGGGGACCGTGCGCCAGGAGGAAGCGTTGCATCGAATCACGCGAGGACGGATGCGAGGCTCCATGAGTGACGAGCTGGCGCTGCTCGGCGAAATCGGACTCGGTATGAAGGACGCGTCGATCTGCGGGCTTGGCCAGACTGCCTACAGCGCCGTCGAGTCAGCGGTCCGCCGCCTTCACCTCTTCGACGACGCAGCGGCCACGAACGGGACAGGAGGCGCATCATGACCGCCCCTAACACCCTCGTGCAGATCACGCCGCCCCGCCGAGCGGTCGAACTCAAGATCGATGGCGAGACGGTGTCGGCGCCGGAAGGATCGACGATCCTCGACGTGTGCCGCCAGCATGGGCGCGACATCCCGACGCTCTGCTATCTGGAGACGCTGCATCCCATCAACGCGTGCCGCGTGTGCGTGGTCGAGGTGGAGAACTCGCGCGTGCTCGTCCCGTCGTGCGCGCGCAAGATCGAGCCCGGAATGGTCGTGCAGACCGACTCCCCGCGGGTCCGCCACAGCCGGAAGATGGTGCTCGAGTTCCTCGCGTCCTCGGTGGATCTCTCGACCACGCCGCACGCAACCGAGTGGATCGCGGAATACGCGTGTCATCCCGAGCGCTACGGACCGCCAGCCCCTGCCGCACCGGCGGGTGTGCGGGATGCCGCGCACGCCGGCCACCACGAACCGCCGGACCCGGACTACGCGGCGACCGTGCACCAGCCGGTGAAGATCGACAACGAGTTGTACGTCCGCGATTACGGGAAGTGCATTCTGTGCTACAAGTGCGTCCAA